>Ga0233445_1001163_pt1 | contig 21219 bp, 19 predicted proteins | sample SI_124_October20_5_FD_182779 | JGI IMG/M metagenome (GOLD analysis project Ga0233445, IMG submission 182779) | Seawater microbial communities from Saanich Inlet, British Columbia, Canada - SI_124_October2016_100_MG | ecosystem: Environmental > Aquatic > Marine > Inlet | place: Canada: British...
CAAATAATCCCAGTTATTCTTTCAGGTGGATCAGGCACACGCCTCTGGCCCCTGTCTCGTAAACAATACCCTAAGCAGTATTTACCACTTGTTGGTGATAACACCATGCTGCAAGAAACTATTCTGCGCTTAAATGGTTTAGATAACCTTGCAGATCCGATTATTGTTTGTAACGCTGATCATCGCTTTTTAGTGGCTGAGCAATGCCAACAAGTTGATATTAAAAATCCAACAATATTACTTGAGCCAATTGGCAGAAACACCGCGCCCGCTATTGCCGCTGCAGCACTGCAATCACTTAAAGTAACAGATGATGCAGTACTACTAGTTTTGTCAGCTGATCATGTTATTCAAGATGTTGGGGCGTTTCATCAGGCAATTAATATTGCTAGCAGTCAAGCACAAGATGGCAAATTAGCAACCTTTGGCATTGTGCCAACAGATGCTAATACCGGTTATGGATATATTAAATCATCTGCAGATAGCAATGATGGTGCACACAAGGTCGAAGAGTTTGTTGAAAAACCAGATTTAAAAACTGCTGAGTCATATCTAGAGCAAGGCAATTACCTTTGGAACTCTGGCATGTTTATGTTTAAGGCCACCACGTTAATTAATGAGTTAACTGTCCATTCACTAGATATTGTTAATTCAGTGAGTGATGCTGTTAATAATGCTGCGCAAGATCTTGACTTTATTCGTTTAGACAAGCAAGCATTTGAGTCATCTCCAAGTGATTCTATTGATTATGCGCTCATGGAGAGAAGTGATAATGTGGTCGTTGTGCCTCTAGATGCGCAGTGGAATGATATTGGCTCATGGTCAGCGCTATATGATATTGGCACAAAAGATAGTAATGGTAACGTTATTCAAGGTGACGTGTTTACCGAAGACACAACCAACACTTATATTCAAGCTAATCACCATATGGTAGCAACTATCGGCGTACAAGATCTAGTGATAGTAGATACGCCTAATGCCACATTAATAGCAACTAAAGACAAAGTACAAGAAGTTAAAAAAATTGTAGAACGACTTCAAGAGCAAGACAGAGAAGAGCAGTTTTATAATCGTAAAGTCTATCGCCCATGGGGTTGGTACGATTCTATTGAGGTGGGTTTTCATTTTCAAGTGAAAAGGCTGCATGTCAACCCAGGTGCAAAACTTTCATTGCAAATGCATCATAAACGTGCAGAGCATTGGGTAGTAGTCAGTGGCACAGCTACAGCCATTAATGGAGAAGATGTTCTTACATTAACAGAAGGTGATTCAACTTATATTCCGATTGGCACAACCCATGGCTTAGAGAATAAAACCAATGAACAGCTGGAGATTATCGAAGTACAAAGTGGCACTTATCTGGGTGAGGATGATATTGTTAGATTTGAGGATATCTACGGCAGGGTCAAAGATTAATGTTGGACGATACAACGTTTAAAACGATCATAGAATCAGCGCCACTCATCTCTATAGATATCTTACTAAAGAAAGATAATAAATTTTTGTTAGGAAGAAGAGTAAACAAACCTGCGCAAGGCTATTTTTTCTCAACGGGCGGTAAGATTAATAAGAATGAGTCGATCGATAATGCAATGAGTCGTATAGCTAAAAACGAGTTAAATATTGAGTTAAATACAACACTAAAGTTTATTGGTGTATTTGAACATTTTTATGATGACAGTATCTATGACAATATATCAACACACTATGTAAATTTGGCTTATGAGTATCAAGTGGAAGAGATTATAGATTTACCAAACGAGCAACACAGTGAATACAAATGGTTTACTATTGGCGAATTATTAGAAAGCAAACAAGTGCACAAATACGTAAAGGATTATTTTAGGAATTAAATATGGAAAATAAAAAAGTAGCATTAATAACAGGAATTACAGGCCAAGATGGCTCTTATCTTGCAGAGTTTTTGCTGGAAAAAGGCTATGAAGTGCACGGTATCAAGCGTAGAGCTTCATCATTTAATACGCAACGTATTGATCATATCTTCCAAGATCCGCATGATAAAAATCCAAATTTACACTTGCATTATGGTGATTTAACAGATAGCTCAAACTTAACTCGAATACTAAAAGAAGTGGGGCCGGATGAGGTATACAACTTAGCCGCACAGTCACATGTTGCAGTTAGTTTTGAAGCACCAGAATATACAGCTGACGTTGTTGCAATAGGTACATTGAGATTATTAGAGGCAATTCGATTTTTAGGCTTAGAGAAGAAAACTCGTTTTTACCAAGCATCAACTTCAGAATTGTTTGGTGAGGTTCAAGAGATTCCTCAAACTGAAGCCACACCATTTCACCCAAGATCACCCTATGCAGTAGCTAAGATGTACGCTTATTGGATTACAGTTAATTATCGTGAATCTTACGGTATGTATGCTTGTAACGGTATTTTATTTAATCATGAGTCTCCTAGACGAGGCGAGACTTTTGTTACTCGTAAAATTACAAGAGGACTTGCCAATATGTCCCAGGGTTTGGAAGAGTGTCTTTACATGGGTAATATCAATGCCCTTCGTGATTGGGGTCATGCCAAAGATTATGTGCGCATGCAATGGATGATGCTACAACAAGAGACTCCTGATGATTTTTGTATTGCGACAGGTGTGCAATACTCTGTACGTCAGTTCATTGAATGGTCCGCATTGGAGCTAGGCATTACCATTCGTTTTGAAGGCGATGGTCTTGATGAAATTGGCATTATTGACTCCATTAAGGGTAATGATGCTCCCGCACTAAAAGTTGGAGGTGTTATTTTTAGAGTGGATAAGCGTTACTTTAGACCAGCAGAAGTTGAGACATTACTTGGTAGTCCTAAAAAAGCCAAGGATGAGTTAGGCTGGGTGCCAGAAATAACTGTACAAGAAATGTGTGCTGAAATGGTACGTGAAGATTTAAAAGAAGCTAAACGTCATGCCTTATTAAAAGAGCATGGCTATGAATTACACATTACTAAAGAATAGCTAACCTTGAGCTTTATATGAAAATCTTATTAACAGGTTCACGCGGAATGGTTGGCAATAATATTGCTAATCATTCTCACGCTCAAAATCACGAGATATTAACACCTACCAGTGCAGAGCTAAACCTATTAAATTCTAAAAATGTACAAAGCTATATTGACACCAATAAGCCAGATATGGTTATTCATGCTGCTGGTATTGTTGGTGGAATTCAAGCCAATATGGCAGAACCTGTAAAGTTCTTAGTTGATAATATGCAAATGGGGCTTAATATCTTGATGGCCTCTAAAACACACAAAGTAAAGCGGTTTATGAATCTTAGTAGCTCATGCATGTATCCAAGAGATGCCCAAAATCCATTATCAGAAGACCTTATCCTAAAAGGTGAGCTTGAACCTACCAATGAGGGTTACGCTATTGCCAAAGTGGCCAGTACCAGGCTTTGTGAGTATATAAATAGGGAGGATGAATCATTCTTATACAAAACTGTCATACCTTGTAATTTATACGGCAAGTACGACAAGTTTGATCCAGAGCATTCTCATATGATTCCTGCTGTTATTAGAAAAATTAATGATGCTAAAAATAATAATTTAAAGTCTATTGATATTTGGGGTGATGGCTTAGCTAGAAGAGAATTTATGTACACAGCTGATTTTGCTGATTTTGTATATTATGCTATTGATAATTTTAGAGTAATGCCCCAGAATATTAATGTTGGCCTAGGCCATGATTACACAATCAATGAATACTATCAAAAAATAGCTAATGTGGTTGGTTATCAAGGTGAGTTTACTCATGATTTGTCACGACCAACTGGCATGCGGCAAAAGTTAATTGATGACACTAGGCTAAAAGAATTTGGCTGGCAGTATCAAACTACACTTGAACAAGGTCTTCAGAAGACTTATGAGTATTTTTTAAATGAGGTAGAGAAGTGAGTAACTATCCATTGGCCACAAGCACCTGGGATGATAAAGAGCTTCAAGCCATACAGTCGGTTATAGATAGAGATATTTATAGCATGAATGATAGTGTTGCTCAATTTGAGCAAGATTTTACTAAGTTTATTAAAAGAAAGTATTGTGTTATGGTTAGTTCTGGATCAGCCGCTAACTTAATTGCAACTGCAGCACTTTTTTATACTAAAAACCCAATGCTTAAAAGGGGTGATGAAGTAATAGTGCCGGCAGTGTCTTGGTCGACTACTTACTTCCCACTGCAGCAGTACGGACTAAAACTGAAGTTTGTTGATATTGATCTAGATACTTTGAATTATGATTTAGAGGCTCTTGAATCAGCAATTACAGATAAGACAAAGATGATCATGGTGGTAAACCTTCTTGGCAATCCGAATGATTTTGATGTTATCAATAGCTTTATCAAAGATAAAGATATTTTTATCTTTGAAGATAACTGTGAATCAATGGGTGCGGAATACAAGGGTAGGCAAACTGGTACATTTGGAGTTATGGGCACATTCTCTACCTTCTTCTCTCACCATATGGCAACAATGGAGGGCGGTTTTGTAACAACTGATGATGAAGAGCTTTATCATGTGCTACTCTCATTAAGAGCGCACGGCTGGACTCGTAACCTTCCACAAAAAAACCATGTTGCAAATAAGAGTGATGACTGGTTTGAAGAATCATTTAGATTTGTTTTGCCAGGCTACAATGTAAGACCTGTTGAAATGAGTGGCGCCATTGGTATAGAGCAACTCAAAAAACTCCCATCATTTTTAAAACAAAGACGAGAGAATGCAAATTTATTTGTAGAATTATTTAAAGATCATCCAGATTTTATTATTCAAAAGGATATTGATAAGAGCTCTTGGTTTGGTTTCTCTTTAATCATTAAGCCAGACTCAAACCTAAAAAGAAAAGATGTAATCAACAAGCTACAAGAAAACAAAATTGATTGTAGGCCGATTGTTACAGGCAACTTTACAAGAAATGATGTTATGAAGTTTTTTGATTATGAAGTGCACAAGAAATTAACAAATGCTGATTATTTGCATGAGAATGGTTTTTTTGTTGGGAATAGTCAGGTTGATTTAGAGAATGGGATTTCTACCCTACATCAAGTCTTGGTTGATAAAAATTGAGTGAAGATGAGTACGTATTTTTTTAATATAGGTGTATTGTGAATACTTTTACGATTAATACAATAGAAGGAAAGAGTTTCCCCTCTATTAATGGAAAAACAATTTTAGATAGTGCATTTTCTTCTGAATTTGTATTTGAGTATAATTGTAAAAGTGGTCAGTGTGGCGCTTGTAAAACGACATTATTGGAAGGTGAAGTGATTGAGATTCAGGAGCAGTTAGCGCTTAATAAGAAAGATGCTGCTAATCAATTTTTAACATGCTGTTGTGCAGCTGCATCTGACATTGTAATCGATGCAACCGATCTTAGTGCTATGCATGGGGTTGAGGTAAAAATCCTGCCAATTAGAATTAATAGTCTAAGGTTGCTTTCTGAAGATATTATGCAAGCAACATTAAGGCTTCCGCCTACATCAAATTTTGTATTTTTAGAAGGGCAGTTTGTCGATATTTTAGGTCCAAACTCCATAAGAAGAAGCTATTCAATAGCTAGCATTTCATCAAATAAAGAAATAATTCTTTTAATAAAGAGAGTTAAAAATGGTGAGTTTAGTAATTATTGGTTTGTTAATGCAAAATCAAATGACTTATTAAGAATTGAAGGGCCTAAAGGGACTTTCTTCTTGCGTGATAGGACTAAACCTTTGGTTTTTTTAGCGACAGGGACTGGTATTGCACCAATAGTTTCGATATTAGATGGATTGGATTCAGATCCTGATTTTAATCAGACTGAAAGTATAAGTTTGTTTTGGGGTAATAGAGTGCAGCGGGATTTTGTTTGGAAGCCTAATTTTAAAAAAATTAATGTAGACTTCTATCCAATTATTTCCAGAAAAGATGATGACTGGATGGGTGAAATTGGCTATGTGCAAGACATTGCATTGAGAGTTTGTGATAATACTCAAAAAATTAATGTTTATGCTTGTGGAGCAAGTGAGATGATAGATTCGGCTAAAGTTGGTTTTACTAAGGCGGGTTTAAATGAGAAAGATTTCCATTCGGATGCCTTTGTGCAAAGTTTTTAAAAAAAATTAGGAAAAAAATATGAAAGCAGTAATTTTAGCAGGTGGACTAGGTACTCGTCTTAGTGAAGAAACAAGTTTAAAGCCAAAGCCGATGGTAGAGATTGGTGGCAAGCCAATTCTGTGGCATATTATGAAAATGTATTCCTCGCACGGGATTAATGATTTTGTAATATGCTGTGGCTATAAAAGCTATGTTATTAAGGAATATTTTGCCAATTATTTTCTACATCAATCGGATGTAACTTTTTGCATGAAAAAAAATTCCATGGAAGTGCATGAAAAGAGAGCGGAGCCATGGACTGTTACCTTGGTTGATACAGGAGATGATTCTATGACAGGTGGAAGGCTGGGTAGAGTTGCTAATTATATAAAGAATGAAGAGGCTTTTTGCTTTACATATGGAGATGGTGTGTCAGATGTTAATATTACAGAGCTGATAGAATTTCATAAAGAACATGGTAAAGATGCAACACTTACAGCCACATATCCTCCAGGAAGATTCGGTGCTGTAGATATTCAAGGAAATCAAATAATGAGGTTTACAGAGAAACCTAAAGGCGATGGCGCTTTGATTAATGGTGGATTTTTTGTACTTTCTCCGAAAGTTTTGGACCGAATTTCTGGTGATGATTGTACCTGGGAGCAAGAGCCCTTAAAAGGCTTGGCAGCGGATGATAATCTAATGGCGTTTACACACGAAGGTTTCTGGCAGCCTATGGATACATTGCGCGATAAGGTGTATTTGCAAGAGCTTTGGGATGAGGATAATGCGCCATGGAAAACTTGGAAATAGATAATGATTGATCAAGACTTTTGGACAGGTAAGAATGTTTTTCTAACAGGTCATACAGGTTTTAAAGGAAGTTGGCTTTCTTTGTGGCTAGTTTCATTGGGTGCCAATGTAAAAGGTTATGCTCTTAATCCGCCAACATCACCTTCATTGTTTAATGAGGCAAGAGTTGATTTGATCATTAGCTCACAAATTGGAGACATTAGAGATCAAGATGCGCTTCATGAGAGTATGACAGAATTTAATCCTGATATCTTGATCCATATGGCAGCCCAGCCCTTGGTAAGATATTCTTATGATGCACCAATTGAAACTTATGAAGTTAATGTTATTGGCACCGTCAAGGTGCTAGAGGTGGCGAGAAATTGTCCCAATCTAAAGTCTATTGTAAATATTACAACAGACAAGTGCTATGAGAATGATGGACGATCTGAAGGCTATAAGGAGGATGACCCTATGGGTGGTTATGATCCATATAGTAGCAGTAAAGGTTGTGCAGAGTTGGTTGCCTCATCATATAGAAGGTCTTTTTTACAAGATCAAGGTGTAGGTCTTGCCTCAGTTAGAGCGGGAAATGTTATCGGAGGTGGTGATTGGGCTGATGATAGGCTGATTCCAGATATCTTGAGATCTTTTGAAAAGAAAGAGCATGTTCTGGTTCGTAATCCAAAAGCCATACGACCATGGCAGCATGTTCTAGAACCATTGTCAGGCTACCTTATTTTGGCGCAGAAACTATATAGGGATCAGGAGAAATATGCCGGAGGTTGGAATTTTGGCCCTAATGACAATGATGCTAAACCTGTGGATTGGATTTTAGATAAAATGATTTCAAAATGGCCTAATTCCAGTTGGGAGCTTGATGCTTCTTCTAATCCCCATGAAGCAGGTTTTTTAAAATTAGATATTTCAAAGGCTAAATCACAACTCGGCTGGCAGCCAGCATGGGAATTAAGTCGTACGCTAGATAAAATTATAGCTTGGCATAGGTCGTGGTTAAGCCAAGAAGATATGCAAGCGGTAAGCCTTGCAGAAATTGAAGAATATATGAGAGATATGAATAATGAAAACAACTGAATCACTAAGAAAAGATATAGCAGGCCTTGTTAAAGAATACGCTGAATTACAGTATGTTAAACAAGATTTTGAGCCAGGAAAAGATGTTGTTCCACCATCAGGAAAGGTGATTGGTGCGACAGAGCTACAGTATATGGTTGATGCATCTTTAGATGGTTGGCTAACTACTGGGCGATTTAACGAGCAGTTTGAAAAAGAGTTGGCTGACTTTATTGGGATTAAGAGCTTGATTACAGTTAATTCAGGCTCATCTGCTAATTTGGTAGCTTTCGCAACATTAACTTCACCAAAATTAGGCGATAGAGCTATTAAAAAAGATGATGAAGTAATTGGGGTTGCGGCCGGGTTCCCTACCACAGTTAATCCGGTTGTACAATTTGGCGCTATTCCTGTTTTTGTTGATGTTGATTTAAGAACGCATAATGTAAACGCTGACTTAATTGAGGCGGCAATTACACCAAAAACTAAAGCAATTATGCTGGCTCACACCCTAGGAAATCCGTACAATCTTGAAAAAGTAAAAGAGTTGTGCGATAAGCATAACCTTTGGTTGATTGAGGATTGTTGCGATGCATTGGGTGCAGAGTATGATGGAAGGCATGTGGGTACATTTGGCGATATAGCTACTTGTAGCTTTTATCCAGCACATCACATCACCATGGGCGAGGGTGGCGCAGTTTTTTCTAATAATTCAGAGTTAATGACGATTGCTGAATCGTTTAGAGATTGGGGTAGAGATTGTTATTGTAAGCCAGGTTGTGATGATACATGTGGAAAAAGATTTGATCAACAATTGGGTAGCTTACCAAAAGGATATGACCATAAATACACATATTCGCACCTTGGTTACAACCTTAAGATTAGCGATATGCAGGCAGCATGTGGTTTGGCACAATTAAAACGTTTGCCAGAATTTATTAAAAAACGCAATTCTAATTTTGATTATTTGAGCAATAGACTGTCAACACTTACTGATTTTATCGAATTGACAATACCAACTGAAAATTCAACACCTTCATGGTTTGGTTTTCCAATTACATTGAAGAGTAATACTGGAGTGGGTAGGGTTGATCTAACTAAGTATTTAGATCAAAATAAAATTGGCACACGTTTATTGTTTGCTGGAAATCTAACTAGGCAGCCATATTTTGAGGATATTGAATATCGGGTTTCTGGAGATTTAATTAATACAGATATAACCATGAACCAGACGTTGTGGCTCGGAATTTATCCTGGATTAGGCACAGCCCAATTAGATTATATAGCTGAAAAAATGGAAGAGTTTTTTGGCGTTAACTTTTAGTTTTGTAGAGAGATAGAGGTAAATTATATGTATGAAAATGTGGAAATTTTAGATTGTACATTGAGAGATGGTGGTCATGTTAACGGGTTTGAATTTGGTGAAGATGTGATAAAAGAAATAATTTTAAATATAGCAAATTCACATATCGAGATAATTGAAGTAGGATTTTTGATGAATGTAGAATACGATCCCAATAAGTCTCAATATAATACAATTGATCAAGTAAATCGTGTTTTAGCGCCAATTTCCTCTAAACAAAAATATTCTCTAATGATTAGACCTGATTGGTATGACATAGATAAATTAACTGCATCTGAAAATATTTCAATTATACGATTTGCTTTTTATGAAAAGGACCTTTCTTTAGCAATACAGCAAGCAAGAATTGCAAGAGATTTGGGCTATAATGTATTTTTAAACCCGGTAAATGTATTGGGTTATTCAAAAAGTAATCTAAAAATTTTATTGGAAAAAATCAATCAGTTTAGTCCATATGGCGTCTCTATTGTCGACACATTTGGTGGGATGCAATTGAATAACTTTGTGGAAATCCACAGGCAATTTGAAAATGAACTTGAAGAAAATATCATACTAGGAGTGCACTTACACGAAAACCTATCTTTATCTTTCGCAATTGCTCAGAAGTTCATCGAAATTAGGAATCAAAATAGAAAAATAGTAATAGATACTTCGTTAAATGGAATGGGACGAATTCCAGGAAATCTTTGTACGGAATTAATGTCAAGTTACATAAATACACCATCTATAAAATACAACATGCAACCTATATTTAAAGCGATAAATGAGTTAATAATTCCAATCAAAAGGCAGATGCCATGGGGCTATAGTCCTGAATACGCAATTTCAGCATTAGAAAAAATACATAGATCTTATCCAGAGTATATGAAAGAAAATCTGAATTTAGATTTAAATTTAATAGAAAAAATAAGCAAATTAATCTCAATCAAAGGGTTTGGAAATAATTTTAGTGAAACTGTTGTGAATGAGTGTTTAGCCGAGGTTGTAAAAGATGGAAAATAAGATAAAAGTAGCTGATTTTATACTCAGTTATCTATTAGATAAGGGTATCGACCAGTGTTTTTGTGTGACAGGTGGCGGAGCTATGCATCTAAATGATAGCTTCGGGCATAGTCCTGAACTTAACGTGATATACAATCATCATGAGCAAGCAGCAGCAATGGCTGCAGAGGCATACGCTAGATTAATAAATAAACCTGCTATTGTGTCAGTTACTTCAGGTCCAGGCGTAACAAATGCAATTACTGGTGTGTATGGTGCATGGGCTGATTCAATACCTATGATAGTTATTTCTGGACAAATGAAGCATGAAACAACATTAAATTCTACGCATTTACCACTACGATACTTAGGGTTTCAGGAGGCTGATACTATTTCATTAGTAAAGCCTTTTACTAAGTATGCAGCATATGTAAATGATGTCGATTCCTTACTTTATCATTTAGAAAATGCTTACATAGAGGCTACTACTGGCAGAAAAGGGCCTACATGGCTAGATATACCTTTAGATTTCCAGGCTAAAATGATTTCTAAAGATGAAATAGATAAAAGAATAAGTAAGGTGATAAAAAATACAGATGAACAAGATATGCCATTATCACAAGATCTTGCAAATTTAATATATAGTGAAATAAATGCGAGCAGGTCACCGGTTATAATGCTTGGTGAAGAAGTAAGGTTATCAGATGCTTCTAATGATGTAAGAATTTTAATAGAGAGATTAAAGATACCTGTTGTCACTGAATGGAATGCCCATGATCTCATCGAAGATGACCATCCAATGTGTGCCGGTCGACCAGGTACAATTGGCAATAGGGGGGGTAATTTCGTAGTTCAGAATAGTGATCTTTTAATCGCAATTGGATGTCAATTATCAATTAGACAAATAAGTTATGAATGGAATAATTTTGCTAGAAAAGCAAAAAAAATTGGAATATCTATTGATAAATATGAGCTGAGTAAAAAAACAGTAAAGTTTGATATTGCGATAAATATAAATGTAAAAAATTTTATTAAAAGTATGATCGATTACTCATATTTATATGATGAGAAATCTGATGATTGGCTTAAATGGTCAAGAAGTATATTAAAGAAATATCCAGTCGTTAAGAAAGGTTATTACGATAAGAATATTCCATTAAATGCATACCCGTTTATTCATAAACTCTCAATGGAGTCTTCTGAAAACCATGTAACTGTACTCGCTAATGGAGCTGCATGCGTATGTGGTCTACAATCTTATAATATCAAGAAAAATGCAAGAATATTTACAAATGCTGGAGCGTCAAGTATGGGATATGGTATTTCTGCTGCAATTGGAACTGCTGTGACAGGAAGGCCAACAATATGTATAGAGGGTGATGGCTCAATAATGATGAATCTTGCTGAACTACAGACGATTGCTACCAATCAATTAAATGTTAAGGTATTTATTATTAATAATTCTGGTTATCATTCCATTAAGCAAACACAAAAAAATATTTTTAAGGCGGATATTAGAGGTTATTGTGGCGCTGATAAGGCGAGTGGTATAGGTTTTCCAAATTTTGAGTTAATCGCTAAATCTTTCGAATTAGAGTTTTTTAAAATTGATTCATTGGAAAAATTAAACAATATTAAAGATATTTTAAATTATCCATATCCTTTATTATGCGAGGTAATTGTTGATCCTAACCAAGACTTCGAGCCAAAGCTTGTGTCTAAACTTTTAGAGGATGGTGGATTTGAAACCCCGTCTTTAGAAGATATGTATCCATTTTTATCTGCTGAAGAAATGGAAAGTAATCGTTATATATGGGTAGAAGATTGAATAAAAACTGGCTTGTTTTATGTGACGATCTTGCTTTGAAAAAAAGAACAAGGTTGCTTCTTAATAGAGAAAATAAAAGCTTTGACTCTAGTGATATATTTGGAAAGTGGTTGCCTCTTGGTGATGTTTTAGAGCAGCCTTTTAACGTAATCTTTGATTTTTTACATTTAAAAAAAATCGACTACCTGTTTTTGATAAATTTAAGTTCAAAATTTACAAGTAGTCTAGGCACATTAGATCACCCAAAAATCAATAACAATAACACTAAATTAATTTTTCTTACTTTAACAAAAGAATATTTAAATGGCGATTGGGATAAATATTTCAAAAGTAATAAACTATTAATTCATGCTAAAAACATAATATCTGTATTGGGCGATATATCGGAAAAGAGAAGACATTTACAGGCATGTGACGACGATTGTAGTTATGCTGAGAGAAGTGACATGTTATTGTACGATGATTTAATTAAATTCGTAACAATGAATACACATAAAGACGGAATAATAGATGCATTTGATTTTAAAGACAATGTAACGTGCGATGTAGCATCATTTCAACTACCATGGGAGCCTAGTAAATTTATTCCAAATAGAACAATCAAATCTATTGATCGGATTTTACATACCCAGCAAAATTGTAGTTTCGACCTTATTTATCGCTGTGATCCTTATCAAATTTATTTAAATAAAAGTATCGCATCAATTCGATATAATTTAGGAAATGATTTTCGTAATGAGTTGGATAATGATATTATAGATTCAATTGACTATGTTGTTCCTGTTCCAGAAACTGGTAAGATGTATGCCCAAGGCCTTGCTGAAGCGCTTAATAAGCCCTATTTAGAAGCTATCTACAAAAGAAAGAGATTAGGTAGAAGTTTTGACATTCAATCAGTGACTGAGCGAAAAAAATTCATTGTAAATAAGCTTGGTTTAATACCTGATCTGATAAAGGATAAAAGTATTGCATTAGTTGATGAAGCAATTTTCACAGGTGCAACATTAAAAATCGTAGTAGAATTGTTTCAAGAGTACAATGTACGAATTCATATTTTAATTCCTAGTCCAGAATGCATTAATCAATGTCAGTCTAATATGCAACCTAGTAGAGCTATGTTGCTAGAATACGTCCCGAGAGAATCATTAAGATCTTACTTTAATGTAGATAGCGTCACTTTTATATCAAATAAACGCTTTGAGAAGGGTGTAATTACTAACAATGATATTTGTACATTTTGTTTTAACAATAAGGGTTAATAATGCCTAGATATACTGCAGTAGTTCCAGTGCGGGACTTTGATGAAAATATACACAATAAGAATGTTCTTCCTTTCTTAGATAGCAATTTATTGCTACATAAAATTAGAACACTCTTACGTGTAGACAAAATTAGTTCCATAATAGTTTACACTGAAAGTGAGACACTAAAAGAAGTGGCACTGTCTGAACGTGGTGTAAAGGTTTTGAATCGTCCAAAAATATTAGCTACAAAAAATACTGTTTTTAACGATTTAATTGTTGATGTTTCTTCAAGAATAAAGGATACAAACATAATTTTGACAAATGTTACATGTCCTCTAGTTACTCCTGAAGACTATACTAATGCTATTTCTTCTTATGAGGAATCTTTAAAAAACGGTTTTGACTCACTTATAACTGTTAATCGCGTTAAAAGATATGTACTGGATGACAATGGGCCTTTAAATTTTAGGAAAGAGGTTGATTCTCGCACCTCGTTAAAACCCCCGATTTTTTACAATTTAATTGGCGCCTTTAGTATAGCTAAATCATCTTCAATGAAGGAATGGAAATACAACTGGGGCACTCTACCATTCATGTATGAATTAGCCAAGTCAAGATCGGTAGATATATGTACCGAAGATGATTATAAAATAGCTTGCGCTCTTGCTACGCTCAGGTCATGAAATATATAATCACAGGTGTAACTGGTGCGATTGGTTTTTCCCTTATCCAAAAACTTCTAGAGCAAAATCATGAGGTTACTGTTTTACTAAATCCAAATTCCTCTAGGAATTCTCATATTGAGAATATTTTACCAAAAAATGTAATATATCTTAATTTTTCTCAGTATGTTTCATTTAAATGCAAAGAAAAGTTCGATATTTTTATCCACATGGCGTGGAAAGGTGGCTTGGATAGATTAAGCTATGAAACCAATTATTTAAGTTGTGCTTATTCAATTGAGGCAGTAGATTTAGCCTCTAGGCTTGGATGTACAACATTCATAGCTACGGGTTCTCAAGCTGAATGTGGTGTATCTAAAGACATACTTAATGAAAATACTGAATGCAATCCAACATCAGCATTTGGTTTAGCAAAGTACTCGGCTATGAATGCTTGTAAGCAAAGATGTAAGATGTTGGGTTTAAGATTTGTTTGGTTACGTGTACTGAGTGTTTTTGGTGATCATGATAGAACTTCAACTATGCTATATTCATTAATTAATAATCTATTAAAAGGCAATAGAATCTCCTTATCTAGTGGCAATCAGTATTGGGATTTTCTTCACTCTGATGATATTGCCAATGCATTAATCTTGCTTTCTAGAAATCAAAAAAGTGAAGGCTTGTACGTTGTTGGTGAGGGTACGTATAAAAAACTTAAAAATTATATTTCTATAATTTCAGATACTTTTAATATTAACTGTAATGATATTTTAGGAAAGGATGATTCAATTGTTACCTATAACCTACGTTGTCAAACTACAAGGCTAAAAGATGATATTGGTTGGACTCCTGAAATATCGTTTGAAGACGGTATATCTCGATTTATTGAATATGTAAAATATAATGAATGTGAATGATCTGTTTGACTCTCCATACGAAAATATATTGTTCGACCTGGACGGCACACTGATAGATTCGTATGAAGTAATAAAATCTGGATTAAAGTTAACACTTGATCATTTTAATATTGACCTCAAATTTGATATTGGTAATGATTTTGTCGGCCCTCCTTTGGCTGAAGCATTCGCTACACTGACAAATAATGCCGATGAAGAAATAATAATTCTCATGGTTGATTATTTTAAAAAAATATATGATAGAGATCTTTGTAATCTTTCACAGCCATTTTCATATGTAGATAAATTATTACTAACTTTATCCACTAAAAAGCGATTATTTCTAATTACAAATAAAAGAGAGATACCTACTAAAAAAATATTATTTTTTAGAAATTGGCAAAATCTGTTTATTGATTATTACTGTATAGATACTTTTACAAATGAAAAATATTCAAAGCCTGATTTAATAAATAAGATGATTAACTCATACAATTTAAATAAGAAATCTTGTATATACGTTGGTGATCATTCACATGACCGTATAGCTGCTAACGTTGCGAATATTTCTTTTTTGAAAGTAATTAACTTCTAACTATCGGACCTCCAAAATGAAAAATATCGGCATTCTTATTACCACATATAACGAAGAGTCTAGAATATTAGATGTCATAGAATCAGCAAAGTTAATTTCAAATGATATTCTTATTCTTGATAATAACTCGACTGACCGTACTGTTGAGTTAGCTAATAGTGTTAAAAATGTCAATGTAATTAACCATGATATTCCGTTAACTGATTATGCTAATAGAATCGAACTTGGCATTAAATCTTTAATTCAATCTAATGCAGATCTACAATTTATTGGGCATATGAATTGTAGTGAAAGATTCAATATAAAATTTGCCAAACATCTCTTGAGTTTGGATCTTTCTGGTTTTAGCGCGATTGCTGTTTACCGTACTGCAAGGACTGACTCTTTTCCTACACACCCATACCACATCTTATATTTTTTAAGGCACTTGTTTAAAAAGCACAAGACTTATCGATTTGTTGCTGTTGATCAGTGGGATCGCTCTCTATGCAGGATTCATGCAGAGTGGCAGCCCTCTGATAGAAAAAAAGTCTATTCAATACCATTCTGGAAAGTTGTGATAGATTATGATCGTATTGGTGATATAGATATTGTAGAGCTTAAGCATATGGAATATGCAAAAACAGAATCTCTTTCTAAAGCTTATTCATCACGTTTAAGCATCATACTAAGACTGTTTTTACGCCCGTTATTTTATTTTACATATAATTTACCTTATCTTATTTTTTCATATTCTGATAAAAGACTGATATCTGTAGTTCAGCATTGTTATTACATGGCTTCTGTGTATATTAGAATGCTTCAGAACAAAAATTCCAAATAATTAGATTGACCAGAATGTCAGGTGCAATGTTTGAACAAAAGACCTACTTTTCTCTACTTTTACTGGGTGTAAGTAATGGATATTGAGCTAATGTATATCCAATCAGGAAAACGACATAAAATGCTTGCATTGAAAGGTTTAATTGTCCAATCCATATCAGTGAAACAGAATATGAAGTTGCGCACAGTTAAAATATTGCAATGGATTTAGAGTGATTAAAAAAGCACTGCCTTCCTTAATTGATCAGTTACTAGTTTCTGGTGGAAATTTTCTAATAATAGCTGTCAGTGCTCATTTCTTGGATTTGGTTGAGCAAGGTAAACTGGCATATATTATTTCAGCATATATGATTACAGTTTTGTTGAATGTGGCAGTATTTTTTTATGCAGCACCACTGGTAAGTGTCAATTTAGAAAATAATAAAATTTATAGGTCCTTTCTACAATGGGGGCAATTGTGTTTATCTATTTTAGCAAGCCTCTCCATAGTATTATTCTTTGCACTATCGGGAGAAAAAATTGGTTGGGATATTACGAAAATAGAGATTATTTTATTATTTATTTATTTAATTCTTCAGCAGTTAGTTGACTTCCGACGTCGAGAAAGCTATATTTTTACATCTATTCTAGATGCTATTAAGTCAAGCTCTATAACGTACATCCCGAGAATTACCCTTCTTGTTTTATTGCAACCATCTACAATATATGACGTTCTTTTAATATTAGTTATATCATCACTTTGGAGCGCTGTTTCATTTTTATTAAGGTTAGATAAGTGCGCTCTTATGAGTAGTTATTCAATACGAACCCCATTAAAAGAACATATCAGATTAAGCAAATTTTCTGTGTTTAATGCCCCAATAAGCTGGGCCCTGTTTTTTTTACCAATATTTATTTTAGGTGTATTTCATTCTCCAATAATGTCCGCTGTACTCTTAAGTGTTAGAAGTATTTCTGGCGTTGTAAATGTGTTGCTTGAGTTGCTAGAAACATTTATTCCTGTATGGATGGTCAATGTTTTCAATAAGGATGGAGGTATGGCCTTAAAAGAAACTAGTAGTATATTACTAAAATTTGGATTCTTGTTGTGGTTTATTGTTTTGGTCTTTATTCTTATTTTTGGCAATCAGATATTGCATTTTATTCTTGGAGAGGGGTATGCGTCATATGTAGATATACTGCTGATATCATGGGTAGGAAATGGTATTCATTTTATTAGTAGAGTGGTGGGATTGTACTGGCGATCTACAAAGATTCCCAAGGTCGAATTAATAAGTTCAATGGGAGGTGTATTTGTATTTATTCTTTCAATTCCAATTATTATATCGCACGGCTTATTGGGAGCTGCCTGGATGTACATTCTTGTTCCAGCAGGAATGGTTATTGCACAATTATTTTATGTAAAATTTTATTTACGTAACTGATGGATTGTTGTCGAAATAATCAGAAATCTGAAGTATGCGCATGGTTTATCTACATACTATGTATTGTGTTATTGTTTAACGCATTTAGCTCACCATGGCCAATTAATGTAGGCGCAATAGAGGTGGCAATATCTGTTATTTTAATTATTGCATTGTGGAGGGGGTATTTCGATATGTTGATTAATCCTTCAATTTTATCGGCCTATATTGTGTTTATATTATGGATGACTTTCTTGGGTGTAATCAATAATGAACTGTCAGATGTTATTAGAGATACCATTCCATTTTTGTATATAGGCATTCCTCTTGCGTCAATATTCTATCTGAAAAAATCACAAAATTTTAATGATAAGCATATTACAGTTTATTTATTTGCAATCTCTATATCGGGATTAATACTTGCAGTTAGAAGTGTTCTTCCTTTTTTTATTGACTCAGGATTTGATCTGGGATTATTAAAAGCTTCACAACTAGCTCCACATATAGATTATTTATTTTTAGATCCGGCTATCATCTTTGGTTCTATATTTTTTTTATCAATAGGGCTTGTGAGATTGAATAAAAAACCTATCAATTCAGCAGTGTTAATAATAATTTCATTTGTAACATTGTCTGCGCCATTTATTGCTGTAATAAGAGCTCCAGTTTTTTTATATTTATTATCAATGTCACTACTTTTTATGTTTTTTTTAAGAAAAAAAACAATTATTTTACTGCCAGTTGTAATGATATTTTCAGTTGACATATTAAACATAATTAACTTACTAGTAGACAAGCAAGCAAATATAGGATCAAGTGCTAAATTAGAAGAAGTTTTTTTTATTTTCAATTATGTGTATACAATGCCGTTTCATGAGGCAATTTTTGGAACCGGCGCAGGTGCGTCCTATTACTCCCCTATTTTAAACACCACTATTCGATTTGCACATTCACTGCCTATGTTTGCATTACTTAAAGGTGGCCTTATTCTCTTAATTTTCTCGTTAATTTATATTCTTTACATAGGGGTTGCGTCATTACGCTATCTTTTATTGACTTATAAAAGTAGAGATTTCCTGGGGTATGCAGCAATCCTTTCTTTTTCAGTCTCCTTTCTTGTGAATACTCTACTAGAGCCAGGATTCAAGACGTTAAGTTATGGTCTACTATTAATAGTTTTTGTTTATTTTGTTAAAATTAGAGGCATCAAGCCAAGATATAAAAAAATATGAAAATACTTATTGTTTCAATGAATTATGCACCTGAATTAACCGGGATTGGAAAGTATTCTAGTGAGATGGCCGAGTGGCTGGCTGTAGAGGGGCATGATGTGACTGTAATTTGTGCGCCACCATATTATCCAAGCTGGAAAATAAATCCTCCTTATGTCGCATGGAAATATAAAAAAGAACAGTTAAATGGGGTTAAGGTGATAAGATGTCCAATTTGGGTGCCAGAGTCGGTCACTGGTCTAAAGAGAATGATCCATCTTGTTAGTTTTGCAATGTCAAGTATTCCAATCTTGTTATTGCAGATATTCCGTATTAACAATGTTATTTTTACAGTGGAGCCGTCTTTTTTGAATTCATTTACAGCTTTGTTTGTTGCGAAACTTTCACGCGCAAACTCAATTTTACATATTCAAGATTTTGAGATTGATGTTGCTTTTGAGCTAGGCATTGTAAAAAATAAGACACTAAAAAGAACACTCCTTAAAATAGAAAAAATAACAATGAGTTTTTTTGATGTTGTTTCTACTAGTTCTGAAGCAATGGTAGATTTATTGCATGAAAAAGGTGTGCCTAGAAGTAAGGCGTACCTCTTTCCCAATTGGGTTGATGTTGATCAGATATACCCTTTGAAGAATAAAAATCAATATAGGTCAAATTTTAATATCGACAACGATACTTGTATTGCATTGTATTCTGGAAATATGGGTGAAAAGCAAGGCCTTGAAATAATTATCGAATCTGCTAATTGTCTGGCTAATAGTAAAATTCTATTTTTAATGTGTGGTTCTGGCGTTGCTCTGAAAAGGCTAAAGAAAGACTCTAGGCATGCGCCAAATGTTCTTTGGATTGACCTACAGCCTTTAGACAGACTAAATATGTTGCTTAACATGGCTGACATTCATTTGTTACCTCAATTGGCTGGAGCCTCAGACTTGTTAATGCCTTCCAAGTTAAATGGGATGCTATCTTCAGCTATTCCTATTGTTGCAACTACTGATAAAAATACACAAATTGAAAAAATAGTAAGTGACTGTGGAATTGCAACTGAACCTGAAAATGTTAAGGAGTTCTCTGATGCTATTCTTAAACTATCTATGGATGACAATCTTAGGAGGGGCTTGGGTAAAAATGCCAGAAATTATGCAGAAAAAAATCTGAAATATGATGTTATTATGAGAAATTTCGAGCATAAGCTACTGGATATGGTGTGATGAAAGCTGCCAGCCTTCTTCTGAAGATGCCCGCTAATTCATTATAATAAAACCATCTTAGCAGTCTTTCAGCCAGGTTTTGAGAGTTAGGTGAGTGTCATAATCCTGAAAAACATTTTATTTTACTTGCTCTTCAGGATGCCTCTGTCCATGGTGTAATGGTCCGACAAACTTGGACACAAAGATAGCTTTATACTCTCTTAAGGGGTGAAAGCTAGATTACATTAAATTAATGCTTAATAAGCATTTTTATTGATAAAACCTTTAAAGATAGATGCGAAAATAATCTTAATATCGAGCCATAATGTCCAGTTGTTGATATAAATTAGGTCCATATTTACACGTTTTTGCATTTTACCTAGTGTATCAGTCTCACCACGCCATCCATTAATTTGTGCAAGTCCAGTTATGCCAGGTTTAACTAATGTCCGTTGATTGTATTCTGGGATTAGTTTGGCGTATTCTATGTTGTGCGCTATTGCATGTGGTCTAGGGCCAACAACACTCATCCTGCCTTGGATGACGTTAATGAATTGGGGTAGTTCATCTAGGCTTGATTTTCTGAGAAAAGAACCAATTGAAGTAATGCGAGCATCACACTTTGTTGCTTGTTTGATATATGATTCATTATTTGTTGTCGTCATTGAGCGAAATTTGTAAACAACAATCTCTTTATTGTTAATACCACCACGTTTTTGTTTAAAGACTATTGGGCCTTCAGAAGTGACTTTAATGCCTATTGCAATTAGCAGGAGTATCGGGCTAATTAAAAGCAAGATAATGGTTGATGTAAAAATATCTACAATTCTTTTTAGAGTTTTACAAACGATGTAATTGGCGCGATATTTTTGAGTTCTTTTAACTTTATTCATTTTTTATAAATGATATTTTATTAAGAGGTTTAAGGTGAGCCCCAATCGTTGGACAGAAAACAGGTAAAAATAAGACAATTTTCCATACGGTTTGAGGGTGATTTTTTACAAAAAAATATAATAGCGGTAGCGCTGTTTTTTGTCAAGAG
>Ga0233445_1001167_pt1 | contig 21198 bp, 17 predicted proteins | sample SI_124_October20_5_FD_182779 | JGI IMG/M metagenome (GOLD analysis project Ga0233445, IMG submission 182779) | Seawater microbial communities from Saanich Inlet, British Columbia, Canada - SI_124_October2016_100_MG | ecosystem: Environmental > Aquatic > Marine > Inlet | place: Canada: British...
CTGCCATTGGAGCGATCGTTTTTCTCACTACCGCCGTATTACTTCATCAACAATTATTCAGCAGTCAAAGTAGGCTTACCGATACCTTTTTTGGCAAAAAATACTTTTTACAATCAGATGACTATCTATGGAAGCCGTTTGAACAATTGGGTTGGTTAGCTGTCTTGACCGCCATTATTTCTGTACTTAAAAACTATGCACCGTTGGATGAAAATTTCAAACTGGGCATCACTCTCATCATCTGCATTGGATTGCTGTCGATAGCTACATTAAGATTTAATTCTCAACGAATCAGTCAACTCAGCTTCATCCCCGTATTAATCCTATTTTCAATCATTTGTATCAGTTTCCCACCAGAACAATGGTCTTTTGTCATCGGCTTTGAATTTTTATTGATCATTCTTTTTACCCGACATACTCAGGCTGAAATTTCACTGCTACAAAAACTTTACAAACCGACCTCACAAACACTCTGTAAAGCACTGACATTTGCCTATATCCCCGCAGGATTTGCAGGTTATGCCCTACTAATCCATTCACCTATTCATTGGATGGCACTCTTTGGCATTTTCAATTTATTCATCAGCCATTGGCATTTGGTCAAACACGGTCATCAACGCTACGTTCATGTCTTTTTATTGCATGTTTTAACCCTTTGGACATTGGCCTATTTGAATACGCAAATGCCTGAAAGCATTCATCCATTCTTAGTTTTACACTGGTTAATAGGTTGCCTGTTTTTATGGATTGGTTTGAGTTATTGGTTGGAAAGACAACAAAAGCATCCCTTGGATCAACCCTATGTTGTTAAAATTCAGAGTTGGATGATGACTTATGCCATTGTTTATGTTGCCATCCTAATACTCATTCAAATGAAATTCACGATTGATTATGGTTTGTTAATCTATACCGCATTGGGACTTTTGTTTATTCAGTTCACCAATCGTTTTCAACAAAACAATACGCTTTTATTAATTAAATCCATCTTATGTATGATGGCAGGACTACAACTGACTGATCATCTATTATGGGGATTGATCACTGGCATTGTCATTTACAGCTTGAGTGAAACCTTATTTTTATTCAGTAATCGTTATCCAAAATTACGCTTACAATCCATTAACCCAAATAACCTTTACCACCCCTATTATAACATCGGACTAATTTTGACGGGCTGGCTGATAGGCTTTATTGTCATCCATTTTTTAATGTTTTTGTCACAAATTCACACTAAACAAACCTTACCCAGCTATTTATTGTATGCATTAATTCCCTATGCTTTGTATTTCAAACAAAAAGTGCCACAACGTTATCAGTCGGCATTAACTTACATCGTGCTGGCAAGTTTTACTTATGCCAATGTATTTGTTGCATTGAATTATTTACCGCAATTTAAAGCCCACGAATTAACGGCATTACACATCATCAACCTCGCATTGGTAATCACCATTGCCAGTTTTTTCATTTTATCCACAGCAGTGGATAAATTATCATTGAAGCCGACGTGGCGACTTAATTCAACTTTATCCAAATGGCTCAATAAGCAAGATGAATCTAACCCATAATATTGAAAAATTTTCGGTTTTATTATCCGTACTGGTCTTACTGATTGCTTGTTTAAGTTTCTTAAGCAATCACCAAATCAGTAGCACCATGGAGCCTCGTTTTTTAGTCAGTGCCACCACCCTTGGCTTGGTATTGATTTTTTTACGCTTTGCCATTGTCGATATTCAACCCCTCCATCGTGCGCTATATCGTGTGACCACTGTCATGGTAATTTGGTCGGTTTGTTTTTATTTTTTCCCCTCACCCAATGCTATTTTATATTTGATTTCTGCCCCTGCTTTTTATTATCTACTGAGAATTGAAATCACTAAAAATGCAAACCACGAAGACATGATTGCCGTGGGTATTTTACTGACTTTAAGCCTGTTACTTTATGTCCAACAACAACCTTTACAAGTGTTGCTATTTCCTCAAGCAGAGTTTGTCTGGGAGAATTATTATCAACATGCGGGATTATTGATATTAATCGGTCTGACCCTAATGCGACTTCAAAAATGGTCAAACTGGCCAGATTTGGCATTATTGGGTTCAGTGGTATTTTTGACGGGACTGACACTCAGCGGCAGTTATTTGACCGAGTTTTGGTTAAAGGAAATCAGAGAACCTGTTTTCATTACCTTGTCATGCCATTTGTGTTTATTGATTTTATTCACCACAAATGTTATCCGAAATGGTTTTATCCAAATAGCAGGGTTGACCAAACGACATTTCCTGCAAATAAAAAAACAGGTCTATTATTTAGTGTTACTTTGCTTAGCCAGTAACATCCTTTATATGCTATTTTTTTCAGCAAGCCATGCTGTTGAAATACCTCTAATATTGTTAAGTTTTTCGGTCATTTTATATAAAAACATTCAACAAACATTGTCCATTTTCCTCATCGCCTGTTCGTTGATTGTCTTCCCAGCCATTCATTTCAAATACCCCGCCTTATCATCACTGGGTCTGATCATTTTATCAACAATTTTAGCTTTGAGCGTTTTCTTACGCAGACGTTCGCACCTGCAAACGTTCATGCCAGATATCACTGTGGCTTTTTTATTGCTTATTTTTATCCTTAATTTAAGTCAGAACAATCCATTTAATCTTTTGGGTTTATTGAATTTCGCTTTCATTTTTATCTGTTGGATCGCTATTCCCGACCGCCCCTTTGCAGTTAATAGACAACATCAATTACTGATTTGGCCAGTGCTGACGTTAATTTCATTGCTCTGCCTACAACAAGGTTTTCAACCACGAATCATCAACTTTTGGGCCATCAGTTGTTTGATACCTCCTGTGATTTTTTTCATATTAATGCAAGTGAGCCGAATCCAGTCTTTGGTCATTGGTTTTCATTGGCTGATTGTACTGGACTGGGCAAAATCCTGTCATGATAATTTACAGCACCTATTGGTTCTTTCAATTGGATTATGTATCACCAGTTTTGTACTAAACTATTCTCTATTATTAGATTCTTGGTATTTTAGCCTAGAAATACTCAGTGTATTAATGATTGCTATCGGACTCAGTCTCTATTACACCTTGCATTACCGTTCTACCCGTTATGCCTTACAAACAGAAATATTGTTATGGATAACTCTGGCTCTGATTCGCTGGAAAATGGAAACCACCGAATACCTATCGTTGGGTGATGCCATTGATGGTTATATTTTAATGCTATTCGGAGGCATTGCGGCAGGCATCAGAGAAGTAGTTAATCGTTATTCTACAAAATTTGAGCACTATTTCAGACGCAATATTTTTATCTACAGCCTGATTGGCTGGCTCACTATTTTATTCACTCAAACATCTGATGAGTTGGCATTTCACGGTGAACTTGCTTCCGTTTACATGACTCTATTATATTTCTGGTTGTCTCATAAAACCCAGAAATCAAATTTATTATTAACCTTCATTTTTGGCAATACAGCGATATTGTTGTATTTCTATCATCATGGTATGAACAACCCACAATTTTATATTTTACCCGTGGTCGGTAGCTGCTTGGTGTTGTCTCAGTTATTTAAAGACAAACTCAATCATAATCAATTAACTAAAATCAGGCTGATTTGTTCGTTAATCATACTCGGAACATCTTCATTTTATAATATTTTAGAGTTTCAAGAATCCATCTGGTTTCTCGTCAGCGCCACCTTTATTGCATTGTTGGCCATTATCGTCGGCATCAGTTTAAGAATCCGAATTTATTTATACTTGGGCGGTGGTGCATTTTTATTGAACCTCATTGGCATCATTGCACAATTAATCATCCAACAACCACCTGAACACATCAAACTGTCCATTGGTATTTTATTTTTAGTCACAGGATTGTTGTTTACTGCCAGTTTTTTGTTATTTCAGATGAAACGACAGGAGATTATTAAGCAGTATCATCATTTGAGAAGTACGGTTGCAGAATGGGAATAAGGTAACACGAAATAAATAAACTACCCATATTACGCAGAATTTTTGTTCATCTTCTTTGCCATAAAAATAGGCGTGTAGTCGTTCTACTCAACTGTTTTTGTGGTAAAGGAGATGGGCAAAAAGGCCAGTAAGATGGGTAGTTTATTTGTTGCGAGTTGCCTAAGCATCTAAGAGATAAATTTGTAATCATCACCCCGCTGGATAATAATTGCAGATGAATCAACACCATTCCAAAACTAATTTACCTGTACTGTGACTTTTTTCGATAGGGTGAATTGGATGCCAGTACAACAACGTAAGGTAACGCGCAATAAATAAACTACCCATATTGCGCAGAAATTTTGTTTGTCTTTTTTGTTATAAAAATAGGCGTGTAGTCGTTCTACATAACTATTTTTGTGGCAAAGACAGACAAAAGAGTTTTATGCCCTTTGGGTGCAAGTAAGATGGGTAGTTTATTTGTTGCGAGTTGCCTAACGATGACAATGAATTTTGATTGGTGAGATCAATTGTATACTATTATTTAATAAAGGGAGGTTTTTATGAGTGCAATTATTTTTGATACGCTAAGGTATGCTAAAAAACTTAAAGCTGTCGGTGTCGATGAACAACAAGCAGAAGTCCAGGCAGAGGCATTGGCTGATATTATTGATGATCAATTAGCAACAAAACAAGATTTAAAAGAAACTGAACTTGCTCTAATAAAAGAAATGAAAGAACTTGAATTTGAACTAAAGCGTGAAATGGCTACAAATAAATTGGATGTTGTTCGCTGGGTGGTCGGAAGCTCGATGGCATTAATGAGCGCTATGTTTGTAATGCTTCGTTTTTTTCCATCGTCATAGCTCTCAAAAGAAGTTGATAATGATCTGGTTAATTTGTATCTTTTTGGTTTCAAACAATTTGGCGAGGCGCAAAGCGGAATAATATTATTGTGAGTTAGAAAACTGCATTAAATTACTCAGTGAAACACCTTTTATTTGCAGGGAGCGCAATGAATTCAATCCCACTATTCGAGCAGGGGTCAAGTCTTTGCTTTAGTCATCATAATATTTATTACATTATTGACTTGCAAGACAGTATCTTCGCTCTCCATGGCAAGCAGCGAGAGCAATAAATTAAAAAATGACATTGAATGATCTATATATTATTTAGGATCAAGATAGCAACAAAACAAATAATACCAGCAAAATCACTTCACTGATCTCAATCGAAGCACCAATGGTATCTCCCGTCATACCACCAAGCCGTTGTATCATCAAGTATCTTAACCACATCAAAATACTCAGACTAATGATTAAAGGTATCCATACATTAGGAAGTAACCAAACAATTGAACTGTAAATCAAGACAATGATTAGCATCATTGATTTTTTGGGCTGATGATCTGTCAGGATTTTTGCAATGCCTTGTTGACGAGCATAGGGTGTCATTAAAAATAAGGTTAAAACATGAGTGCGAGAGATAAGCGGAATTAAAACCAGTAATTGCGGTAATTTTTGTTGAATTAACAGGGATAAAGTAACAAACTTAAGTAACAACAACAAAACAATTGAAGTAACTCCTGCGACGCCACAGGAAGGATCTTTCATTATGTCCAACGTACGTTGCCGATCACCAAAACCACCCAGCCAAGCATCGGCACTGTCTGCCAGTCCATCCAGGTGCAACGCCCCCGTTATGAGTACCCAAAAAACTGTTAACAATATTGCCATTAAATCAGGATAGTCAAAAACGTTAGTTATGCGTAAAATTAGGTAAAAAAAACTACCTATAGCTAACCCAACAAAGGGGTAATAAAGAATTGAATACCCCATCTCTTTATCACTGATGTGATCAATATTTTTAATGGGAATTCGAGTTAACAATTGTAATGCAATGAATAAGGGACGTAAAAAATGCATTAACAAGGTTTGCCGTGAAAGATAATGCTGGGATAAATACGGTCATCCTCATCTTTCGAGACTCTGATGCGACTCATGCTGGCATAAGGGATTTCAATTCGATTGATGACATTGAATGGAATTTGTAAAATAAGGCTTAAAATCATGCGAATGGTTCCCGCATGGGTAATCAATAAGATGTGTTGGTGGTCTGTCTGTAAAATTAATTGAATCCAGGCATTCTTCACTCTTTCTTGAAACTCCGTCATGGATTCTCCATTTGGAGGAGGATTATTGGCAGGCTCATTCCAAAACCGCTTGAGCTGTGCTTTTTGAATTTCACTGAATTCTGAAACTTCTACGCCATCCCAATCACCAAAATTCATTTCACTGAAACGATCATCAAATTGACAACTGAGCGAGTGTTTTTTTGCAAAATGCTGGGCAAATTCATAACACCGCTTTAATGGTGAACTCATCACGGCTTGCCAATGATTAGTTTGGTCTAAAACATTTGCCATGTTCTGCCAACCTTCGGTGGTCAACGGATCATCTGTTTTACCGCGAAAACAAGGTCCGCCTTCAACTTCCCCATGCCTTAATAAATCAATAATAATGTCTTGATTGTTGTCCATTTTCCTAATCCGTTTGATTAGAAACGTTAGCAGAATCAAATGTTGCCATTTGCCCATGTAATTTACAGGCCATACGAATCAGCGGAACAGCAGTCGCAGCCCCACTACCTTCTCCCAAACGCAGACCCAATGACAATAACGGAGTTACAGACATTCGTTGCATTAATAGTTGATGACCTTTCTCCGCAGAGGTGTGTGAAAAAAACATCCACTCCAATGAATCAGGGTAAAGCTCTGTGGCAATTAACGCTGCTGCACTACAAATAAAACCATCAATTAACATGGGTATCCCTTGTTGGGCACAACTGATGTATGCACCTGTTAATGCGGCAATTTCAAAACCACCCAAACATCTTAAAACATCCAGAGGAGATTTCATGCTGTCACGATGTTTAAGCAGTGCTTGTTCAATTACGTCACATTTATGTTTAACGGCAGCAGCCTCTAAACCCGTACCTTTACCTGCAATATTGGTGGCTGGTTCGTTCAAGATAGCACAAATAATGGCGGCCGCAGAAGTTGTATTACCAATTCCCATTTCACCGCCAATAAATAAATCCAATGGATTCAAAAATAATGACTGGACACTTAATCGTCCCACATTTAAGGCATCATCTAATTGTTTTTCAGTCATTGCAGGTTGTTGGCAAAAATTGGCTGTACCCGCACCCACTCGCTGATCTAAAACAGTGGGTAAAGGATCCATTTCAGTCACTGTTCCAACATTAATAACCTGCAAATCAGATTCTATATAATCACACAACACATTAATTGCAGCACCACCATGACTAAAATTCTTAATCATTTCAACTGTTACAATTTGCGGAAATGCAGAAATATTTTCAGCCACTACTCCATGATCTGATGCAAAAACAATGGTTTTAATATAGTCACATTCTGGTTCATTATTGCCTTGAATGGCCGCCATTCTAATGGCAACATCTTCTAACTGACCTAACGCACCAGGTGGTTTTGTTAAGCTCATCTGATGCTCTTTAGCATCATCAATCATTTGCTGATCTATGATTTTTATGGGTTTTTCTAACCATGCTAACATTTATAATTTATCCTTCTCATCCCTTAATGACTTGAGGCAATCCCGCCACCATAAAAATAACTTGTTGGCATTGTTTTGCCAGGGCTTGATGTAACCAGCCCGTTTCATCACAAAACTGCCGACTGAGAGACCCCATAGGAATAATGCCTTGCCCGACTTCATTACTCACCAATACAATATTTCCTGAATATTTTGATAATTGCTGCAGAAAACATTGTCGTTCTTGCTGCCACTGCGTTTGATTTTCCTGACATAACCAGTTGCTTACCCAAAGAGTCAAGCAATCAATCAATAAACAAGTATCTGGATGACTAATCAATACTTTTGACAAATAAAGAGGCTCTTCTATGAGACCCCACTGTGTAGAACGTTGTTGTTGATGTTGATGAATTCGAGACTTCATTTCTTCATCATCCGCCGTTGCAGTTGCCACATATTGTACATTTTCATGTAATTTACACAAGGTTTCTGCATAGCTACTTTTACCTGAGCGCATTCCTCCCAAGATCAAAGTTTTCATGGCATTAGCAGGAAGGGGATTTGGCATATTGATTCCTGACCTCATCAATTTGTTGACACAATTTTTCAGCACCTTGCAAAATACGCATGGTGGGTCGTTGCATCAAATCGGGATTGATAAAATATAAATAGTTATTTTTAACCGCTCTTATTTGTTGCCATGATTGCCATTCACATAGCCACTCTGGACGTGACTGCCCCATTCCACTCACCACAATCATTGCTGGATTTTTATCCAGTACCGCTTCTGTTGAAATAGTCGGAGTTAATACTTTAACGTTTCCAAACACATTATCTCCACCGCACAACTGAATCACTTGACTGATAAAATGGTCTTTATTAATCGTCATCATGGGCTTTTTCCAAATTTGATAATACACATCAACTTTAGATTGCCCCCTATAACGTTGCTGTATTTGGTGGTATTTTTTTCTAAACAATTCGGCTGTTTTTTTGGCGACATCAGCAGTTCCTGCCAAACGCCCATAGGTTTCAATATCTCTGGCAATATCTAACAAATTAGTGGGATCAGAAAGATAAACAGGCACACCAAATGCTTTAAGTTTTTCAATGGTATTACTGGAACTGACACTGTGCCAAGCAACCACTAAATCTGGTTTTAAACTTAAAATCAATTCTAAATTTAAACGGTTGTAACTCCCCACATTTTTAATTTTTTTTGCAGCTTCTGGATAATTACTATAACTCACCACACCCACAATTTTGTCACCAGCGCCCGCTGAAAACAATGACTCGGTAATATGAGGAGCTAAACTGACAATTCGTTGAGCGGGTTTAATTAATACTAAGTCATCCGCTTGCACTATCACAGTAACAATAAAATAAATAGGTAAGAGATAGATTAATCGATACATAAAATTTCACACAGCCAATAAAAAATAAGCTACATAATAAATTAATATAGAAAAGTTAACAATAATGAACAAACCTGAAATAAGAGATGATTCAAAAATAACCTTTACAATTTACGATGAAATTTTGTTCACTGGCAAGACACGAAATAATTCCCCATTCCTGGATTCATATTTATTTTTGATTCAAACGCTCTGATTGAAAAAAGTGAAGGAATAGTCGTTCTATTCTGATATTTATGATTGAAAATCATTGGAAGTTGAAGTGAAGATGGCATCAAGAACGGGAAATTATTTCGTGCTCTTCCCTAGATTTTAAAAATTCAAGCACTCGTCGCATAACCTCCGCATCATGGTAAAGCTTGCTATGCTCAACCTTCGTTTTGACGAGTGACATTGAATTAAATGCCACTTGGTAAGCATCAGGAACTACGCCAGAAGTGCTTGACACAGTACCGTCACCAGACACCATTAAACTCATTTTTTGATGGGGAAATATTTTTTTAAATTCGACATCTTGATGAATCAAACGAGTTTCATTTTCTTCTTGATAAACCACCATTTTTCCTAAGGTTGGTTGACTATCTGATGACACATAAAGCAGTGGATTATTGATTTTTTCACTGCCTTTTGCATTGATCAAGTTTAAAAACTGACGACTGGTTTGTAATTGTTTTTGTACAAATGCAACTCTGTTTTTCATAGCCGAATCTGACACATTGTTGTGATTTTTAAGCAAACCCCATTGATGTTGTTGCCACGTTTGAATATTGTGAATATTATTCAAAGGTTTTAATTGATTATTTAATATTTTATCTTGATCTAAAAACAAAGTTTGATAACTTGACTCAAAAGAGGCGATCGCTTGATGGTTAACCAAACTCGTATTCAAGCCAAATTTCACTCCATTCTGCATATTTCTCAGCACAGATACAACGCCACGAAAAGGCACTCCTGCCATCACCACTTTGTCTATTTTATCCGCACCTGCCCAGTTTTCTTTGGCGGTTATTGGTGATTGAATCCCGTAGCGCAAGTAATAACTGGTGATCAACCCTCCCATACTATGGGCAACAATGGATATTTTTCGGCTTTGCTTCTCGCTTTTTAGCTGATTAACCAACTCATCCAGTTTTTTAACCGTCAAATAGTTATCCTGACGCCAGTCATAGTCCAAGGCAATGACTGTTAAACCTGATCGTTCTTTCAATTGTTGAATCACTTCACCATAAACATCAATTTTGAAAATTCCAGGGATAAAATCAACTGATTTAAAAACACCATCTACTTGATATTTTTGTACGGCTGGAATTTCCATCTCATGTTCATCAAAGGCTAATGACCGACCATTAATCAACGCATTTTTCGCCGTTAACCAGACACGTTTATCTCCTGTTTTCAGTTTTAAATGACTGCCGTAAAAGCCTGGAATAAAAATAATGACATCGTCATTTGTAGATTTCATTATGGTATTTTCCTTTGATGCAATACAGCCAGTTAATGAAAAAATTAGGCAACTCATCATAAAAATAAATTTCACAATCATCACTCCATCCAACAAATTTGGTCAAATAAATCAGCCAGTTTCTGTCCCTTTTGTGGATTAATTTGACTTAAATAAGCAATTTTCCCCGCCAGATGTTCTTTGAAATTTGCATGATTCAGTCTATTTTGTTGTTTCGGTGAAGTACGTACACAATTATACAAAATAGCCTTAAGTTGGTCGTAATTTTTTCTTGTTAAATTTGGTTTTTGATTAACCACTAAACCACAAACTTGTTGGCTTTGATGAGGTTTTAATAGTTGTGTTTTTTTATGATTAATAAAAAAATACTCACTTTGACAAATTTTTGAAATGGTTTTGATTAAGTAGTCAGATTTATTGTAGAATTCTCGCCCACCTGAAAACACCATATCATCAACATAACGCGAATAATTCAAGCCCATTTTTTCTGCAAAAGCCGTTAACCGACAATCTAAATTAAAAAAACACAAATTAGAAATCACAGGAGAACTCGGCGCACCTGTTGGTAAATGTCGTTCTCTATAAAGTTTACGTTGATGCCAATAATCTTTCTGCTGACCCGCAATTAATTCCGCACTTAAAACGGACAAAGGCGTAGCAGTCGTACATAAATGAGCAAACAGACGAGAAATATCTTTGTTATAACCCAAGGAAAAAAATAGATTGAAAATTTTGCGATAATCAATGGATGCAAAAAAATTTTGTAGATCCATTTTTAAAATAGTGGGCTTGGCTATGTGTTGTTGAACCAAAGTCTGGCAAGATTTATTCTTACAATAACCATGTGCATTTTGGTGGATAGGTATAGAGTCCAAACACTGTATTGAAATTTTCTTTTGAAGTGATTTAATTCTGGACTTAGGAATTTCAACCAAACGTTTTTTACCATTGTGCTTTTTTAGCCATTGATAATGGTAATGATATAATTTACAGGATTTGGCATCATATGGTTTTTCCCAAATACCCGACAACCAAATCAAATCATTCACTGAAATTTTGAACCAGTCTCCCAGTTGTTGCTCAGTATTAAGAGCAGGCAACTCAATATGATTCAATTGCCTTGGAGGCCTACAACGATCTTGTTTTGGAATATAAATCTTATCCAACTGAATTAACTGGCGCTGTTCACCCCAACACTGCTGAAAAGTCACATTATTTTTGAGAAATTGTTGAATTGCAGTATGTTGAGTTTGAGCCTGCGTTAACTCAAATTCACTCATCAATTCTTTAATCAAAAGACGAGCATTGAATTGATAGCCAATACTGCGACCAATTCTTTCTTTAATGGCATCCGTCTGCCATTCTCCTGCCAATATTGCATGAGAAATGAAACCAATGATTTGATTCTGATTTGACAAAGAAACAGCACCTTCAACTTAACTTGTCATACGTGAGCATATTGGCATGACAATGCCACGTTGCTCACGGCATGGATTGTTTCAATTTACTACACCCTTGGGGTAACCCCAAAGTTGGGTTGACGATGCATCCCAAAACCTTGAAGGTGCTATTAGGTAACTCGCAATAAATAAACTACCCATCTTACTTGCACCCAAAGGGCATAAAACTCTTTTGTCCGTCTTCTTTGCCACAAAAATAGTTGTGTAGAGCGACTACACGCCTATTTTTGTAACAAAAAAGACAAACAAAATTTCTGCGCAATATGGGTAGTTTTTTTATTGCGTGTTACCTAAAATGTCTTGAACAAGAGCAAAATTAAACGGAGTGAGTCGTTGCAAATGAAGTTAAATTATCGTCAATACAGTGAGGCAGGTGAGCCAGTTATTATTATGCATGGCTTATTTGGCTCTATTGCTAATTGGAATCGAATAGCAACGACTTTATCAGCACAATTTCAGGTTTATTCTATTGATGCTCGAAATCATGGGAAATCACCTCATGATGATGCGATGAATTATACTGTCATGATGCAAGATTTGGCTGATTTTTTAATAGCAATGTCATTGGATAATGTCTGTATTATTGGTCATAGTATGGGGGGGAAGGCGTCAATGTTATTGGCATTGGAATATCCCGAATTAGTAAAAAAACTGGTGATTGTTGATATTGCTCCCGTCAATTATCAGCATGAATTTGATACAGTTATCAATGCATTGAAAAAAATTGACCTAAATAATTTGGCATCAAGAACTGAGGCAGAAAAGCAGTTGGCAGAGTCATTTTCTCAGCCATTGTTTCGTCAGTTTTTATTGCAAAATTTGGTAAAAAAGGAACAACAATATCAATGGAGAATTAACATTGAAGCAATTGAAAATAACATTGCTTCTATTGTTGGGTTTCCTGATATAAAAAAACAAAACGATCACCCCGCATTGTTTATTTATGGAACAAAGTCAGATTATGTGACCAGTCAACATCAATTGACGACACAAAATTATTTTCCAGTTGCTGAATTCTTTCCTCTGGATGGGGCAAGTCATTGGTTACATATTGAACAACCTGAATTATTTTTAAAAGAAGTAGTGAAATTTATTAAGTAGGTGACCATAATTATCTTAACAAAATTTTTGCTCAAGATTTTTTGATCTTTGGTATTACTGCTCTGATTGCATAGAGGTCTATTCGGTCAGAGTAGTAGTGCCAAAGGGCGGAAAATATTGAGTGAAAATGTTAATATAATTATGGTCACCTACTTATGTTGTAGTTATGGATAAAAATGACACTTTAACTCAAAACAGTAATGAAATTCATTTGAAAATAATCAATGAATATGTTGCATCACGTCAACTAGATTGTGGTGCGGAAAATGAAGAAGTTATTGTGACCGATAAAAATGAAAAACGGTTACAGTATCGTTATATTTTGAAAGAAAGAGATGATATAGATATTGTTGTTGAGAATAGCGATGGATTGCGCTTGTTAGCAAAGCCTCACAATATCTGTGCAGAGGGTATTAGTTTAAAAATTCTTTCTAAAAACTCTAAAGCCATCAAGATTAATAAAACATACAAATTAACATTTGCTTTTAAAAAAATTAATTTTGTCATTACCAGTTTTGCTAATTGTAAATTTAATTTAGACAGAAAATCATTTTATTTTTGTGGCTTTCAAATACAAAATCACAATCAGTTTCTTGAAAAATTACACCCAGATTTATTAAAGTTTTTTAATGAACGCACTACTTTTCGTGTTAAACCCAAAGAAAATGAAGTTGTTGTAATTGAAATTAATCATAACGGGAAAATTTTTTCAGGAACAATGATTGATGTTTCATTCAGTGGTTTGGTTGTTATTGTTAAGCAATCAATTAAAGCCGATTTAGTTAAAAAAGTTGTTGCACTTTCTTTTAAGCTACCCAATTCAGATGCTATTATTCATTTATGGGGTGAAGTTAAGTATCAGACACAAGTCAAAGACATGACGCGATTAGGTTTACAGTTTATGTTGAACTAAATCGGTACAAATATTTAAGTATCGGAAAAACAAAGTTTTTTAATAATTGGTGTTTTTTATTTTCACCATGAAGTGCATGAAGATATTGAAGTTTTTTCTTCATTGTCTTCATGTGCTTCATGGTAAAAAATATACCATTCGCAGAATATTTGCCCGTTAGGGCATCATGTTCGGAAAAATAACAATTTAACTCAGAAAGCCATTCATACAATGACAATATTTTTACGTTTAGTTGCTCTTACCTCTTTAATGATTAGTCTGAATGTTTGTATTGCAGATTATCGGCTGATAGCTGGTAAAGAGCCTATTCTCCCAATACCCAATGTGAAAATAACCAATCAGAAGAAAGTTGATTTGGGTAAAAAGTTATTTCATGACGTTCGCCTATCGGCTAATAATACTTTTTCTTGTGCAACCTGCCATTCGCTGGAAAATGCAGGTGTTGATCATCTCAAAGTTGCTGTCGGTATTTTAGGGCGAAAAGGTTTAAGAAATACTCCAACGGTTTACAATAGCAGTCTGCATTTTCGTCAGTTTTGGGATGGACGCGTGAAGTCTTTGGAAGAACAAGCCGCAATGCCCATTACCAATCCTCTGGAAATGGGGTCAACCTGGAAACAGGTCTTGGCTAAATTATCTAAGGATAAAGATTATAAAAAAGCATTTTCAGCGTTGTATGATGCTGGGGTGAACAAAGAAAATATTTTGGATGCTATTGCCGAATTTGAACGAACACTTTTAACCCCAAATAGCCCATTTGATCTATATTTAAAAGGCGATAAAACCGCTGTTAATGAAGCCACAAAAAAAGGCTATCATTTGTTTAAATCATACGGCTGTTCATCCTGTCATCAAGGCGTTGCTGTGGGGGCTAATTTATATGAAAAACTGGGTGTGGTGATCCACTATAAGCCTCACGATATTGACCCAGACCCAGGACGTTTTAAGCAAACGATGATTGATGAACATCGACATGAGTTTAAGGTTCCAAGTTTAAGGAATATTGAGCTGACAGCACCATATTTACACGATGGATCAATTGGGACACTAGAAGAAGTTGTTTCTCTCATGGGAAAATATCAGTTGGGACGTGTCATTCCCAGTGATGATATTTCTTCAATTGTTTTGTTCTTAAAATCATTAACGGCATTACCTTTGAAGTAGTGGATTGTATGGACAAAAAGTTACCTATTTATTACGGGGTTATTATTTTACTGTGTACAGCACTTTTGATTTTCTTTTTTGTAAAGTCTCAATCAGAAAAAAACAACGAACTAAAAAATATTAGTTTAAATATTACGCAGTTAAAATCACTTGATTCAGCTGTGAAAAAAGAGTTACTTAATCTCAGTCTTTATAAAATTAACCATAATGATTTTTTGACTGCATCAATTGATCGACTGGATAATAAAAGCCAGCAGTTTTTTAAAGAAGAAAAGATATTGAGTCATGCTCGACTTATTGTTTTTTGGAAGCAATATGTTAATGCCTTAGAAGAAAAAAAATATGCCGTTGAACAATATAAATAGATAAGAAATAAAACAAAAAATGGGCAATATTATTGGCTTAGTGCAACCATTGTGCCTTTTTTAAATGAGCAAAATAAACCCTTCAAATATATTTCTATTCGTACTGATATAACGGCACAAAAACAGGTAGAAAAGGAACTGTTAAAGCTAAAAATTAGGCAGAAGTAGCTTTGTACAAAGCAATGTTTGTCTATTGTGATTTATTGCCCTTCCTTATTAATGATTAACACAGGTTCTTGTACATAATCTTTTCTAAATTGCTGGGTTTTTGAAATTAATCCTGAGGTGACACTAAAACCACGAGGAATGAGTAAAATTCCTGAGCTTGTAAAAACATCAGCAGCAAATACCATACCTTCGTGAATCTCCTTAATCGGTATTTCTTGGATGTTTTTACGTAATGAATTGTCACCCTTTATTTTTATCAATGCCTGGATAACTATGGCTGGATAAATAGGCATACGATTTTGTAAAATATCCAGACATTCCTGTGCCGTTTGGCCTCTGGATTCCAGAATGTCATAGTCCATGGCAATTTTTATTAGGTTGGCTGGACATTTCGGATCTTTTAGTTGAGATTTTTTACCAAGGTCTGCTAACAAATCCAGAACAGGTTCAAGTCTTGGAATATTTTCCAGTAAACTGTTAACAACAGCAGGAAGAGCATCAACTTGTTGCTGTTCTTCATGATTTAGTTTTTCACTGTAATACAATTTTTCCGCCAATTGCTCTGGAAGAGTGATTGCACCTAATTGTGAGACCATAGCAGCAACTTCGATAAACCAGCGGTTTTTAATATTCAATTCATCGCATAGCTCTTTTACAATTTTGTGTAATCTGGTTGCTCGACCAAAACCTACTGCATTAGTTAATGCCAATACGTCCATTAATGTTTTAACACAACCATGTAGTGTTTTTTCTAATAGTTCATGTTCAGCAGTAATAAGGTTATGTTGTTTGGTTGCTTCATCAATAGTTCTAAGAAACTGGCTTGCTGGGCATGGTTTTGTTAGAAAACGATATATTTGTCCATCATTAATGGCTGATATTGCTGATTCTTGGTCGGAATAACCCGTCAAAAGGATTCTTACCGTGTCAGGTGAAACCTCTCTGCAATGAGACAAAAAGGTTGCACCATCCATACTTGGCATTCGCATGTCCGAAACAACCACTGAGAAATCATTTGATAGAGATAATTCATCAAGGCCAAGTTGTCCGCTGGTGGCACTAATTACTTGATATTTACGGCGAAGTTGTATTTCCAAGCCCTCTAGAATGGCGGGTTCATCATCCACCAGTAGTATGCGAGGCAATAATTTTCGATCAATTTTAGGCATTTTTATCTCCATAATTTTCTGGATGGATTATTTTCTGTGCAAGTTTTTGCCAGACTGGAAGTTTATCGATAACACCGACTCGACTTAGGTAGTCAAAATCCAGTTCTTCATTAAAATTAAGTGAATCAGTTGTTGAATGAGTTTCTTCTATGTCTGCAAAGCAATCAGCTACATGGATTGCTCCTATTAGGCCAAATTCTCTTTCTCCACTTCTCTTTGGGCGATGAATATGAGCAACGGCTTCAACCAGTGAGCAGGGAAGTCCCCATAAGTCTAAAAGGTAAGCTCCAATTTCGGCATGACTGAAGCCATAAATCTGTTCTTCAGCTAAATGGATAGGCATGGCTTGCTTTTTAAGTAATTCCAAAATGGGTTTGTAGAAATCTGGCAGAGCAGAAACCAATATTATTTGACCTATATCATGTAGCATTGCCGCAGAAAAAGCTGCTTTTTTCAGTTCTTCTTTATCTAACAAATGAGTGGCAATTTTGGCAACTGTTAACGAATGAGATTGTAGTTTAGCAAGACAAAATCCTGTTGTGTTGTCGCTTTGTCTTAGTGTGTTAAATAAACTTTCACATAATACTAGGTTTCTGATCGACTCCAAACCTATCAGAACCACGGCATCATGAATTTGATTGATACGTCGGGCAGGACCAAAAAAACCAGAGTTGGCAATTTGTAATAAACGAGCAGTGATTGCTACATCTTGCTCTAGTATGTCGCTTATTTCTTTCAGGCTTGAGTGTTCCTGCTCTATGGTTGAAGTTAATGTATGATAGAGGCTAGGTAATGCAGGTAACCGCTGTATTGAACCGATTAAGTGCTTGATTTTTGTGTCATACAAGCAAGTTTGTAAACAACGTCCTCGTTCTACAGCATCTTTAAGGTCATTGATATCACAGGGTTTGGCTAAAAAACGATGAGCCACAGAGAGTACGGTCAATAATCTTTCCTTACTTGACTGACCCGATAATACAATTCTTACCATGCCAGGGTATTGTTCACGCACTTTTTTTAATAATTCAGCCCCATCAGTTTCTGGCATTCGCATATCGGTGACAATGACATCATAAGATTGATTGTTAATTTCATTTAATGCTTCTTTTGCTGTTATGGAAAATGTCATATGCCATGCTTTTCTCATGGGTCTTAAGCGGTTGCGTAATCCTTCTAAAATTGCAGGATCATCATCAACGAATATAACCCGTACCTTGTTCATGTTTTCCTCCTTATTTTTAAAGTGGATTCAGCGTTGATTGGAAGGGTGATGTAAAAAGTTGTTCCCTGATTTATTTTGGTATCGAATCGTATATTGCCTCCATGTTTATCGACTATAATTGTGTGTATTAGAGATAGACCTTGTCCCGTTCCTCGTCCGACTTCCTTAGTGGTGAAAAAAGGATCAAAAATTCGGTGTTGAATAGGCTCAGGAATACCGCACCCCGTGTCAGAGATAGAGATGACGATAGTGTTATTTTTCTGTGATGTTTTAATGGTAATTTGACCAAGCTTGTCATTGGCTTGTGTCACAGACTCTATGGCATGAGCTGCATTGACAATCAAGTTGAGGAATACTTGGTTTATATCTCCGCCAAAAGCCATGACCAGAGGTATTTCTGCAAAATTGGTGGTCACATTTGCATGATATTTGTATTCATTTCGAGCGACGGACAACGTCGTAGTGATTGCTTTATTTATATCAATTGGTGATCGTTCATCTTGTGGGTGAGAAAAAGCTTTCATCGCGGATACGATTGAGCAAACACGATCAATACCATCCAGTGCTCGAGAAAAAGCATTGGGTACATGTTCTTTTAGATAATCAAGATCTGTGTCTTCTTTAGTTTCCTGAAGATTGATGAGGATATCATTTGTTATCAATTTTTCTTTATTTAATGTTTGTAAAATGACTTCATAATGGTTAATTAGTGTTTGTAAATCATGAAAAGAGTCTTTTAGAAAATATACGTTATCACCAATAAATTGCATCGGAGTGTTAATTTCGTGAGCAATGCCTGCGGCTAATTGTCCAACGGATTCTAGCTTATGAGCTAATCGAAGTTCCTGCTCAACTTGTTGGCGTTCATTCATTTCTTGGATAAGCTGTGCATTGATTTTTCTTAATTCTGTTGTTCGTTCAGCAATACGTTCCTCAAGTGCTTCGTTGACATGTAATACTTCTCCATAAAGAGTCTTAAGTTGAAGAGACATCTTGTTAAATGCAATGGCTGTTCGCGCTATTTCATCATGGCTATTGACTGGAATTTGATAACCGAAATCACCTTCTTTAATTTTTTGTGCACCAGATTCTAGTGCTTTTAATTGGTGAGTTAGCCATGTTCCTAAAACAAATGAAAATAGTGCGACCAACATCATTTCTAATAATGCCAGCCAGGTTGCATTGGTTTTTGCATCATTCAGGTTTTCGTAGAGTTCAGTGATATCTAGTCCTATTTGAACCTGTCCATAAAGTTTGCCTGCTTCACGAATTTCTGCATGGGTGTCGAAAATAGCATCAGTATTTTTTACTTTTTCAACGATATGATCTTCAATAAAAGGAAGTGCTAGCTGCTTTTTATCACCATGTTGAGCCAATGTTATCCCATTGTGATCAAGTACACGGGCATAAACCAAACCAGGGTTATTCATGACTTCTTTGGCAAAGCTTTCAAGTGATGCAAGATCACTAGAAAGTACGGCATCTTTTGATGTGGTAGCAAATAACGTAGCAGTGGTTGATGCACGTTTAATTAATTCATGTTGATACGATTCAAACATTCGATCCAGACCCATAACGACTAATAATAGCAATAGGAGTCCTTCAATAATCGCAATGCCTAGAATAGTTTTGATTCGAAATGACATGATTATTTTGAATTCAACAGGTCAATGCCTAATTTTCGTACATCATCCCAATCTTGGTTGTGCGCTATTTCAAAACCATTAATTTTGATGTTTTTTAACAAGTTTTTGCCTTGTTTGTTTTGGTCCATCGTTACTAATGCCAGCTGAATATTTTTAAGTATATCGAAAGGGATGCGTGGGTGACCTGCAATGGCATGGGGAGTATAACCTGGCGTAGTCCAAAGAATTCGCAACTGTTCTCGAATTGCTGGGGTTGCATTTTTAAATGTTCGAATCACTCCACCACCTGCTGCAAAACGTTCTTTGGCAACATTTCGGTAAACAGAGTCATGTGATTTCACGTATTTAGGTGTATAAGGAATGCTTCTTTGATTCAATGTTGCTTGAGTAAGAATGGTAGCAGCAAAAGCGGCAGGGGAAGGAAATGCTAAGTTTTTATTGCGTAACTGTGAAAGGTTTTGGAGGTTACTGTTTTTACGGACAACAATAATACCTTTAATACGTTTGTTTTTAGCTTTTGCCAGAGCATTATAGCCAGGTTTTTGGTGATATACGGTATAATGGTACGGATTCATATAAGCTAGGTCGTAGTCACCTGCCAATACTCTTCGTTCAAAAGTGGGTATGTCTTTTGCTGTTTTAAATTGAAGCTGGTAGCCAGATTTTTTTGTGAGATAATTTAAAATGGGTGTCCATAACCGAGCCAATTTGCTGGCAGATTGTTGTGGGACAACTGCAAAACTCAGAGTGATTTTTGGTTCTTGTTTGGCCTGACAAGGTAGACATATTAAGCTGATAAAAATGCTTGCTAGATAAGCATACTTCATGGGAAACCTCCTAAGGAACGAAAATTTAACAACTTTTACATTTATCTATTGCTTGCTTTTATTACCATTAGTATATTATTTTTATAATGCAAACAGAGATGTAAATGTTATTGGTTTTTAGCTTCCCTTAATCAAGTTTAGAGTATCTCTATACTTGATCCCACTTTTTATTTTGTATTACCTACAGTAATTATAGTATAAAAATACCAATCTGATTTGATTGTTTTATCATTGTTTATTTTTAATGTGACATTATTTTGACATATTTGCACTTCGGTGCTTAACTTAGAATATTATTTGTTGATTTATAAAAGATTTTATAAATTTTAGTTGGGTCATTGTTGCTTCTAAGTGAGAAAAGAATGGGTTATGCCAAGATATTAATTGTTGATGAGAATGAAAATCGCGTACAAGAACTGAAAACAATTTTGGAATTTATTGAATATGAACCCGTTATTATTTCAGATGTCAGTGAAATTGATGCGATGGATATTGATTGGGAATCAATACTGGTTGCTTTTATAGGAGCCAATCCTGATTTAGAAAAAATTAACAATATTACTGGCAGTATTACCTCTTATTCTAAAGCATTGCCTTTTTTAATGTTTTCCACCTATGAAGAAGCGGATGCCATTGATGTTTTGCCCAATGCTATTATTGGGTTGATCACTTTACCCTTAAAATACACCTCATTAATCAATTCATTGCACAAAGTACAAGTCTACAAAGAAAGCTTACATTTAAAAGACAATAAACG
>Ga0233445_1001176_pt1 | contig 21011 bp, 35 predicted proteins | sample SI_124_October20_5_FD_182779 | JGI IMG/M metagenome (GOLD analysis project Ga0233445, IMG submission 182779) | Seawater microbial communities from Saanich Inlet, British Columbia, Canada - SI_124_October2016_100_MG | ecosystem: Environmental > Aquatic > Marine > Inlet | place: Canada: British...
AGGAGCATTATTAATATCGGGCAAATCCTCTTACAATAATAAAATATCAACAACCTCAGCCGCTTCAAGCTCATAGAATTCCTCAGTTTCTTTTCGGGAATGTACCAACTTGAACACGTCAGTTAATGATGTGACTCCGGATTGTAGTGTGGGTAAGTTTTTTACACTATTCGTCTTCTTCCAAGCCATCCTCGGATTCTCCTGCTACTTTTTGTTTTAATTTTTTAACATTTTCGTTATCGGCTCTAACCAATCCCATTGCAGTCTCAGCATTTTCTAATAAAACCGCTTTCTCAGAATCGGACAGTCCAAATGCATCTTCAGACCCACCCTTACTTTCGGATGCAATTAATCGTTGTACAATCATTGCCAATTTTATAAGGTGCTCGTCATTACGAACGTTTATGTCTAAATACTCTTTGATAATAGGAACCATGGAAGCGGCGGATGCTTGGTCATCAATCATCTTCGCAACCTCTGCAATTAAGGCTTTTAACTGTTTCTTGGTATCCACCGAATTATCATATATATCCTTGAACAATGATGAAAGCGACTTGCCTTCAAATAGTTCAAATTCTTCTGTTGTTGCCATAATACACCTCTCTTAGATAGATTTTATTCAATTATAACTTTATTCATATATAATTATCTAAAAACAAAAAAAGGGACTCAAAAGAGTCCCTTTAGGGTGTTGTGGTTATTTAATCTCAAATGTAATACGAGCCGGTTGTTGCAGTATCCACAAATCCGGTGGTATTATATTCCGTTAACAGCCTTTCATTGTATTTTTTCATCACATTGATTATGCGTGTGATGTGCTGAGTTTTTGAATTTGTCATTTCACGGATAAGAACGTACAAATATTTCTTGTTGAAGTTCTCAATGTCAACCGCCGTATTCAACAAATACACCACAGCATTAGCAACATCAATATCCTTTTTCCTACGAAATACAACTGTCATATTGTTCTCTCAGAAATCAATAAGATATGTCAGATATTCCGATTTATCTTCACTCAAAAATTCAGAGTGTTGTTCGGTTACGACATTCCTTTTATAATCAAGGGTGTCTATGTCATCGTGGATTGTCTTATGTTTGTAATTTCGAGTATTGTGCAAAATCAAATAGTGCTTGACCACAATGCTGAAATATGAAAACGCCTTACCGTTCTGTTGTTTGTATTTTTGGATGTTGCTTATCAGGAATGAAACCACTTCGTTTATAACTGTTGCCGGTGAATCGGAAAAGTTGTAAAATTTAAAAGTGTGAATGATATTTTCAACCAACTTTGTGAACGCCGGTTGAATTTCCTTTGCGTACATCAAATCCCTACCACGCTCAACCCGAGTCTTGAAGAACGATTCGTTCAAACAGGTAGAACATGTGCCTCAGTTTCTTGCATTTATTCCAAGCAATTTTGGTATGTTATCTATATCCACGTTTTCTTGAGTGATAGGAACACTGCTACAGCATTCACTATATCGGGTAGTCATCGCATTATATCGTACAATTGCATCTTCGGTTTCTTGCGTAAAATACATAGTTTTCTTAGCCATATTACTCCAATTTGTCGTCTGGCACAACAAGCTGTGACAGCGTATCTATTATTTGTTGAATGTCTTGAAAAATGAATCCAACTTCATCGTCCGCTTCAAACGACCCGTTTTTATCAACTTGGCGTAATTCTTCTTGGACGGCTAAAATTTTATATATAAAAGCCTCAATCCAAGTTTCTGCGGTTCGTAAATTTTTTGATAAATTTCATACAACATACGTCAGTGTGCCGATGATTACAAGAAAAAATACGTTTAAAATTATACTAATCATAATACTCCTTACTCGTCAAAAAGTTCCATCAATGTTTTTACTTGTGGCGTGGCCGTTTTTGGCGTTGGCTTGGCTATTTTTTTAACAGCCAATTTTTCATTATCAACAATGACCTTTTCATTGCGATTCCATCTGTCAACTTCCATGCGAGTTGCCATCCAATCACCCCAATGCACAACGTGCTGGATGTTGGTTCTGAATTGTTTGTCTTTCCCGAATACCATGTAATATGGTTTGTTAGTTTCGGCAAATACTCCATCTGCTAACCGGATGCCAAGCATTTCATTTTCGGTATACTTGATATCAAAATGTTGGAGCAGGAAAAATGTTCGGTCTGAAATTTCCATAAATTTGAGATTTGGATTTAAGTTGAATAATCTATTCTGAGTATTTTTTTGCCATTCTCTGTCTTCTACAACATAAAATTCATGTTCGAGGTCGCCAAGCTTGCCCAAGTCGTGGTGCATAGCGGCAAATATTAATTCCTCATTTGTGAAATCAATGGTTCCGCCCATGTCTTCATACATGACTTTGACCTTTTTGGATGTATCTATAACATTTAATACGTGCTGTATGTATCCACCGATGCATGATAAGTGGAAATAGCCAAACGAACTTGCTGGCGAATAAACCAATCGGTCGCCAAAGTGTTCGTACATTTTTAATATTTTTTCTTTACGGGTGCCATCAAACGTATCTTCAATTATTTGAAAAAATCGTTTATGATTGGCCTCAATTTGTTCAACTGAGAATTCTATCATATGTATAACCTCTTTTTAATTGGTGGAGATGCGCAGAGTCGAACTGCGGTCCGCAACGTTTAATCAAACAAGTCGTTCACAAGTTTAGTCATTTTCTCGCCGCTACTGAGTTAGAATAATGACAAATCATTCAGGGATTTATACCAATACCTGCGGTGTTCCAGTTTGAATTCGCTCATACAGTAAAAGCTATCTAATGACGACGTTGATTGCTACTATTAGAATCATAGGTCAACGCTGTGTAGCTTACGCTACAGCAGGGTATGCGTAGTTTGTGCCAGTTATCTTCTGGTTTTTAGTTTTTAAGACTCACTCTGTCTACTTGCACTTATTATCAAAAATCATCCCGTCGAATACCAATACATCCCCGAGCTTTGTACTACTTAATATACAACAATATTCTTACGAAAGCAAGAACTATTCTTCAAAATCGTCAACAAAATGTCCGGCGTTCTCAAGCCCTTCCAAATTATATCCGTCAGATAAATCCTCATACTGTCCACGTAACAAGCCGTATACTTCTTCAATCTTACTTCAATCCGATTCTTCAAGGGCTTCCTCAATTAATCCAATTACTATGTCAAGCTTATCCATTTCTATTCTCCATTTAAGTTGTCTACACTATTAAATAGAAGAAACTTGAATTTTCGTCACGCATTTAACCCATTAAGTGCGGCTTAGCTTCAACTTGACCGGCACTTGTTACTTTGATAAAATCGCAATTAGCTTGAAAGGTCTCAATATCCTCAGCACCACAATAGCTCATAGCAGATTTCAATCCATCTGTCATGTCCTGAATGATGCGCTTGGCAGACCCCTTAAATTGAACACGAACACTGTTGCCTTCAATGTGAGTTGATTCGCCCCTTGCCAATTTGGATGACAATGATGCTGACCCACGATATTCTTTGTATAGCTGTTCGTATGGAAACATGCCTTCTCTATTGAATGCGCCAGGTGTCTCCTTAGTGCCCGCCAAAAGTGAACCCAATACGACAGTATCGGCTCCTGCTCCGATGGCTTTAGCCATGTCTCCTGGCATTCTGATACCACCATTTGATGATAACGGAACATGATTTCCCGCCCAGTATTTTGTAGAATCACCAAGTTCATAAAATGGAGAAGATGCGGAAACACATTCTTGCATAGACGAAATCATAGGAATTCCAACGCCCGCTCTAATGCGAGTTTCGCACAGTGAACCGCCACCAACACCAACGTGAATTCCATCCGCACCCCATGTAACTAAATCACGCACAGCACCTGCAGTCGCAACCGTACCGACAAATAAATCAGTTTCTGGATGATGTTCCTTTAACCACTTCAACATACGTTTAACGCCAATGTGGTGAGCGTGTGCAACGTCAATCATAAGGATATCAGCACCTGCTTCAATTAATGCGGTGGCTCGCTCTCTGTCGGCTTCCTTGATGCCTATTGCGGCACCATAAGGATACCTGTGCTCTTCATGGCACCCGTCGTAGTAATCCCAAACGCCCTGAATGGCCAATCGTAATTCTTCTACCTGCTCTTCAATTGTCATGAAGCGATGGATGAATCCTATACCACCCCGAGTCCACATAAAAGTTGCCATGCGGTGCCCGCATACGGAATCCATAGCGGTTGCAACTATTGGAATATCTAAGCTTCAGTTGGTTGTGAGTTTACTCCTCAAATTACAATCAGAACGTGATTCTACTTCTGAATATTTTGGCCTAATTGTAACGTCGTCAAATGTTAGTGCTGTATCCATATTAAATTCCTTTATGTTCTAAATCCTCGTGTGAGTTGGTTGGGTCTATTAAATAAACCTTTTTGTGATATTCGTGTAGAACCCGCTTTGCACGTTTCACCGCATTCAGTTCTTTCCGAGTAAAAATGAATTTGTGCAAGATATCCAACTGTGGAGTGAGCCTTCAGATAAAAGTTTAGCTTCAATCTTATCTTGTTGCTTTTGGGTGCGCCCGAATAGATTATACATTATTCTAATACTTTGAGAAGGTCAACGCTGTTTACTTGGTATCCACCTTCTTTTAGAACGTGCATAATAGCTTCATCTGAATCGCTTGGGTTTTGATTGACACCCTTCATAGCATCAGTAACCATAAATGTCTTGAACCCTTCGGCAATGGCATCCAATGCTGTGAATTTCACACAATAATCTGTTGCCAATCCAGTCACATACACTTCCTCAATATTTTCATCACGAAGTAATGTAGCAAGTCCCGAATCATTCAGTCCACCATTGTCTTTGAATGCGCTGTAGCTGTCAACCTTAGCATCCACACCTTTTTGAACAATAACATCAAACATATGCATGTCCAAGTCATCATGGAATTGAACGCCATGGGTGCCTTGTACACAATGGTCTGGCCACATTACCTGTGGTTCACCATTTAATTCGCCCATGCTAAATACTTCAACATCATGATTAGATGCAAAGCTACCATGATTCTCAGGATGAAAATCTTGGGATGCAATAATCAAATCAAACTGCATTTGGTCTGCTACCAATTTGTTAATAGTGGATACAATTGAATCTGCATCAGCAACTGCTAATGCTCCACCTTCACAGAAATCATTTTGTACGTCAATTACTAATAATGCTTTTTTACTCATGAGTCTTCTCCTCTAATCCTATCATATATGCCACCAAGCGGGAACTAATATCCACGCCTATTCTTTCAAAATCCAATACCACCGGTTCAAGTATATATTTCTCAACCGGAAACACGCTTATTTGCTCATTGTCATCAAGGTCTTGAGCGTGTAGTTGCCTACACTCCTTGATTATAACCACATAAATCTTTTCATCGGATGCTCCTGCATTGCATAAGTTCGCCGGATACACTTTTGTAACCGTTCCCTCATACCCTGTTTCTTCTCGCAATTCACGCACGGCGGTTTCTTCAGGAGTTTCCCCGTCATCAATCATTCCTGCGGGAAATTCTAATACTTCATTGTCCACCGTATACCTGTGATTTATAATCAGAACCAATTCTTCCTTGATGGTTTCAGCAATAATATAAACCGCTTCACGTCCACCAACACGACTTGTGAATTCATAATTTGTGGAGCCGACTTTCCGCTCCTTCATTTCCATCCACTTGCCTTGATATACTGTTTTAACTGTCATAATTCTCCCTTATATATCCCTGTGGCATATGAGCCTTATGGCGAGCCGCCGACATTAATCCTTTAACCCGTTCAAGCTTTTCTCCACCCAATGGGCAGGCATTTATTCTTTTATGATAATCTGACAACTCATCCCAACGGAGATATGAATCAAGAGCATTGTATGTCAATCCCAATTCATCTTCATCAGTTTGACCTTCCCACAGTCCGGCAGACGGCTTTGCTTTGATGATTGCTTTGGGCACCCCAAGTTCACGGGCAAGCTCATAAACCTCATCTTTGTAATAATCCATTAGTGGTTCAAAATCAACGGCACCGTCGCCCCATTTGGTGAAGTATCCAATTTTGTGTTCAGATTTATTTCCGGTTCCAATTACAAGATAATCCACTTCACCGGCGATGGCGTATAAAATTGCCATGCGGGCACGAGCTTGAATATTGGCATATGTCAATGGAGACTTTCTTGGTTCTATTCGTCCACGCCTTAGAGCGTATTGGACAGAATCTTGGATGGCGATAGCTGGACTTGAACCATGGGATGTAATATGTCTAACACCACGACCCTCATATGCATATTTCCACATATCATTTGAATTGCCATATTCCTCATCAGTATTTGCAAGGATTGGAATGCTAACCGCTAATACATTTTCTTTACCAAGTGCTCGGATTGCAAGTTCAAAGGATACGGCGGAATCAACCCCACCGCTAAGCCCAATTACAACGCCTGATTTACCGGCACCATCAACATAATCTTTAATCCACTCCGTCAAACCTTTTATTTCTTTTTGTACGTCCATTTAATTATCCTTTATGTTGACCTATCATATATTTACATGCTTCTAACTCCTCGGGAGATACTGACATGTTTTTAACTGGGTTGTCTGATAGCTTGACAGTCGGAATTTTGTTTCCCTGTCTGTCGTAAACATGGGTAATCTTAATTACCATGTTCAATGGTTTCAGACCTGTATCATTTGTTAGATGTGTGCCGATTCCAAAAGACACATTAATTCTACCTTCAAAATATGAAGCCAACGACACCGCCTTTTTGATATTCAACCCATCCGAAAAAATGATGGTCTTGCTCATTGGGTCAATCCGCTTTGATTCATAATGCTTGATGATTTTATCACCAAAATCAAAGGGGTCTCCAGAATCATGTCGAACACCGTCAAACAATTTGGCAAAGAATTTGTCAAAAGCGAATAAGAAATCGTCCGTTCCATAGGTATCAGATAATGCGATTCCTAAGTCACCACGATACACATTTGACCAAGCTTCAAGAGCTTTGAAATTCGCAGACCGATAACCATATTTGGCACCGTGATACATAAACCATTCATGCGCCACTGTCCCGACTGGTTTAATACCATACTTCATTGCAAAGTGTACGTTACTCGTCCCTACAATGACATCCTTGGCACGTTTGATGAATTCGTCTTGGATTGCATAGCTGTGTCGCCTACGTGTTCCAAGCTCGGCCACCTTGATGCCCGAGTCTTTAATCATTTGAATTTTAGAATCCATTCGGTCAAAGGTGTCGTCTGCAATTTCTTGATTTTCAAAATATGTCTCAGAAATGACAGCCATCAATTGGGTTTCCCATAAAATAGTACGGTGCCATTTACCACTAAATTCTATTGTCAGCACCCCATTTTTATATTTTACTTCTACCTCACGGGTGTTGTACCGATAGCCTTTGAGATAATCAATATATGCTTCTGGTAGAAATGGAGTATCCTGTAATAGGAAATCACGCTCTGCGCACGATAATTGTAGATTGTCCATTTTTAAAATATTTCGTTCTAATCTGTAACAAAAGTCATCCGAGAATTTCATGGTCATGTCACGATTAAAAAATTGATAAATGACCCGAGCACGGGGATACACAAATAGTACTGCCCACATCATAGTCAGCTTGTATAGGTCGGTGTCCAACAACGATTTCAGCATTATACTAACTCCCAGTCACCTGAAGCAACAAGTGCTTCCGCTTTTTTCCATTTGAGTTCTTTGGTTTCAGTTCCCTTGGTGATTGTAACCTTTTCATTCCTACCAATTTTTGTGGATACCACAGGCGTTTGCTTGTATTCATAATCCCACATAGTCTCGCCACGCAAGTGTGCAAGCTCATGTTGGATTGCAACGGTTTCAAGTATGTCAATTTCTTGACCACCCAATGAAGTAAATGCAACCGGAGCCTTAAAATTATCAGCTTCAATAATTATGGTTGAGCTACGTTTGGTCTTTACAACCTTCCCAGGATATGATAAACATGATTCGGTATAAAACAACTCGCCGGTCTGTTCAATGATTTTCGGATTGATAAAATATATCGGTTCCTTTACATTGATGACACATACATTTTTACTGAGTCCAATCTGGTTAGCCGCTAAGCCAACTCCGTCTTCCTCTTCCGTGAGCTTGTTAAACAATGCAATGGCAATCTTCTCACCCTCTTCAACGGATACGTCCTCACACGGCTTAGCCAATACACCATCAAACTCATTATCTAAAACTATTTTGGTCATGTACTCTCCTTTGTCTCGGACAATATACTATGCGGGAGCATTAAGTGCAAGCATTAAAAGACCGGCTAATGTGGCACCAAATGCCATCATAGCCATGCTCCAAAAGAATGAAAGTCCCCAATCTAAACCGCCTGACAATTCTTCTTCTTCCTCATCATCCATCGCCATTATTTCATTCCAACGCTTCTTTTCCTCATAGTCAAGAAGGGTCTGCATAAGAATTGGTTCAACTTTTACTAATTCGGGTTTCATTATTTATACCTACTGCCCTTACGTTTTGGAGATGTTTTTGTGGCAACTTTACGTTTTTTTGGAGTTGCTTTCTTTTTTGGTCTTCCCACCTTTTTCTTCGCTGGAAGCTTGATGCCATCCTTCTTAGCTTGAGCTTTGGCTTTTTTATCAGCTTCTTTTTTCTTGGCAAGCATTTTCTTTTTGTGGAGTGCTACCAATTTTTCTTCTTTGGATATACGCTTCTTTGGAGTTGTTTTTTCTTTAGGCGGTGTAGGCTTCAGAGTTCCCTTTAGTTCAGGTTGCTCTACGCCCTTGTGAAATACGTTACCGTCCTTGTCCACAAACTCTGCCATGAAATGCCAACCTGCGGGTCTACCGCTACTGACTTTCTGCGCTTTAACCTGCGGTGCTCCAACTGCTCGCTGAACACATCGTGAACATTTTACACTTTTGGCATCAGCATCCACTCGCTCTTCGTTATAACAATCCTTTACTTTACACTGTAAATATTTGAACGATGGCTTTTCTAATGTTTTTGATTTTCTACTCATTCAATTTTTCCTCGCTTCTCATTGCTTTCTAATATACAACATTTTATTGCGATATGCAACACCTATTTTCTAAGGATTTCTACAAAACACCGTACACAATCCTGTTCTGACACTTTAAAAGCTTGGATTTCATATGGGTTTTTTTCATATTCATGTGTGTTTGTATACCGGCTTAATCAACTCGGCGATTGTAAATAATGTATTCATTCGTGTATAACGGTAGATGTTAAATCGGTTTTGTTTGGGTTCATATTAAGATAAATATGAATGTGGTTTGCATCAGAGTCGAATCATCCGTGAAGTTTTTTCCCACGGTTGTCGGCGGATATTGTTGGATAGTCCGCTTGGTATTTACTGAATCCATATTCATCAGCACACCAATTATATATTTTTGTTAAGTCGTCCATTTGCAATCTTTCATAACAAAAAGCCTTGCGACGTTAATCACAAGGCTTTTAAGGTTTATTATAGGATGTACTCTATTTTTTTGTTACCTGAGCGGTTGTTTTTGATGTTTTGGGCGCATTCCTGTCCGCCTTCATGAACTTGGTAAATTCATTTGCCATAAACATAACTGAAGATTCAGTTGCGGCTCCAAGACCATCTGTTCCACCACCACCGTTGACCGTCACGTAGTTTTCAGGGACTTTGAAATCAATATCAGATTCCAGCATCATCTTCAAACCCTGCAGTCTTGCGGTTTCTTCAACTCCGAGAACTTCTGCCTGTGCACGCTGTCCAATGGCAACCTGTTCAAGAGCGAAACGCTCTCCCTGTGCAACTTGGGTCAAGAATAGTTTTTCACCCTCACCCTCAAGCTTACGAGCATCCCTGTTTAGACTTGCAGACTGCTTGGCAATCTCAGCTTCAACAAGCTTTGGCTGTTGGTCGGCCAAGGCACGAGCATTTTCAGATTTTCTACGTTCTGCATATGCCTTCTGCTCTTCTTTATATGTAGTCTTCATCTGATTTGCTAACTGTGTACGCTTTGCAGGTACAAGCAACTCAGGTGGAATGACAACTTCAGCAAGTTTGAAACCCTTGATTGAAACACCGGCTTTTTCACCTTCAATTCGGAGTGTTTTTTCAGTTGCGGCTTCAATCTTTGAGCGAGCATTCAAGAACTTGAGAGCATCAACTTTCTCACCTTGATTTCTGAAATCAGAGCGTAGGATTGGTGTGATAACACGGTCTTCCAATTGTGTAAGTGTTCCAACACTTGCGAAGATACGTGGTGCATTAAGAGGTTCAACTTGAATCTGAACTCGTGCTTCGTTGTTGATAATCCAAGCATCTTTTGATTTCACATCAATAGCGGGACCGGCGGCACCTGAAGGCATCGGAATCTTTTCTTCGGATGCAACTTGTTTGATTTCACCCTCATCATCATATTTCAAGTCAATGGTTTTCTTAGTATATCCACCAGCGTAAACCCATGTTTGAATACGAGTATCAAATGGTGTAATCTGATATGCCCGAGTATTTAAGTAATACATACCTGAAGTTAGTGGTTCTCTCCATACGCCCTTGAATCCTTTTTCTACAAGAGGTTGGGCAAGGTTTCCACCTTCAGTTGCCATTTCAATATCGTCCGGAACTTGTCCAACTTGTGAGAACACTACACCAACAAAACCAGGTGCGATAGTGGTTGCGTCAACAATTTCAACTGTCCAAAAATATCTGTTAAGTTTATATTCTGCAGGTGTCAATACATTTAACTGTGGACCGGCGTAACCGCCATTGTCAACAAAGTATTCAACATCAAGCATCGCCTTTTCAATACGTGGGCGGTCACCGGCTAAAGTATCCGTTGTAGCATTGACCCAATCTGGCGCAATAAACATATCTTGAGGAAGAGGATTTCCATCAATTGCTTTAAGCAATCCAACTTTTCCAGGTGGGATAATGACGTTTGCAACATCTTCTATGGTATAAAGAACATTCATAAAAGGGCTAACGTTTAATCCTTCAGGAAGGAAATCAGCTTGCCTTTGGTAGCAATTACCTGACCTTCAGACAAGTGTGCGGTTGACCCAATAGAATATTTCTTAATTAGGTGACCCGTGTGCTTGGTAGGAACTCGGTAATAGCTTGTTGATAATAGACCCCATAGAATAAAGACTGCACCACCGGCATATGCGGCAATCCGAATCTTCGAAAGGTATCCATTAATAGTATCTGCCGCTTGCTGTTTTAGCTCGGCAATTTGTTCTTCGGTTCTGCGTTCGCCGTAGCGAGACTGACTGGTGACTTCACCGAACGTGTTTTTCAGTACTGTTTTGGCAATCGGAATAATACCGAAGATTGAAAACAGTCCAAGAATTAGCAAGAATAACCACATACGTTTTCTCCTTTGTATGATGTTTGTTTTATATTACTCACCATGAGTAATTTTTTACGTTGAAACCAATATAGTGCTCATATCGGTAGATGCAAGCACTATTTTGATTTATTTACTGAATTTATCAGCACACTCCATTGCAACCCAGCTTTCGGGTTTTGCTTTGGCTGTGTAACCCATAGCTTCAATCCAACCCATGACTTCCTTCATCATGACATTGCTCTTGTGCATTGGGTCTTTGTTAACATCAGCGTGAATTTCGCTGATTTCGTACCCAAGTGTTTCAAGTAATGGATTCAACCACACTGCCGCTTCAAGGGACATAGAGGTTTCCTGAATGATTTTCTGTCTGATAGAAATCTCATAATTGAGTTTTTCTGTCTGAGTGAGATAATATCCACGACCACCGTGCCCATCAAAAAGCATTACAATAGCTGTGATGAACTTGATTTTACCTTTTTTGAATTGACTGTCACTTCCAATAAAGAAAGTAAGAGTTTTAGTCGGAGCATTTGCAATGTCCGTCAAAATTGTCTGTTCAATGTCAGCAATCTGTTTGTGTTTAAAGCTCTGCCACATGGCAAACTCCTTTCCTTTTATGCGTCTACTTGAGCTTGGTGCATTTCAGGAATGTACACTTTTGTAATTGTAACATTCTCTGCAAATTCAAGCGGCGAATCTACGTTCGTTAATCTGTCAATTGCCATTCTATGTCGGCTATTCATTGTATCTTGAATCTGATATATTCCATCTACGGATTGTCCGTAGCCCTTAAGTTCAACATAATCACCCATTTCAAATGACCCTTTTCCATAAGCAGGGTCATCCTTCGGCAACCGATGACTTAACTTTGTATGCAAGTCCCAACTGATAGCTAACCATCTGTGGTTACTTGCATCATTCTTGATGATTCTTGCTCCACTCGCTGTAATCAGTGGGTCGGAATCGCACTGCGCTTCCACTGGGTAATAATTAGTCAGTCGCACGGCAAATGATTTAGCACCATTTACCAACCCATCGACCTGCCATTGTAAATCTCTGACCTCAATGGTAAGACTGTCAATATCATTTTGCTGATACATTGCGGAGTATGCAAGTAATGTATTCTCCTCTTGCAACGGCATTATAATGAATGTATTAACCAACATAAATAATGCAAACATAAATCCTATTGAGGTGCCCACCATTAATTTTGGACTAATACTGAATGGGATATCTGTCGTTTCATCTGTGTTCATAAATGTCTCCTTTTATTAGACCACACAATATAAAAATAAAATTTATTGCGTGTCAAGTGTTATTTTGAGTTTTTATCTTTTATATTTTAACAGGGCTTTTCCTGTAATTGGAACAATTGGCTGTATCAATTCAATAATACCGTTCGCATATTCTTGCATTTCTAATTGGGCATGAGAGTCGGCACGGAGTCTCAAAAAATGTGCTAAATTGTGTAAATTCACGGTAGCATAAAATTCAGTATACATACTCTGAGGGAGAACAAGCCTTGCTTGCTCATTCGCAACGCCCCTATCCAACATCTCTTCATAAAGTCCCATAGAATGATTCTGATGAAATTCTATTTGTCGTCGTATCACAGCGGCTTCGGATTCATGAAGACCTCCATCACTCCCCTGTAAATTCTTTTTAGTGTCTTGATATCTAAATTCATTGGGAATAAAAAATTCAATATTTTCAGTTGTATATCTTCTACTGATTTCATTGTAAGACCACGTTCTATGTCTCATCCATTGAGAGCGAATAAACAGCGGGCATTTTACATGAAATGTGAATGCAACATGTTCAAATGGTGATGTGTGGTTGTGCTTGACCAAATAATTTATTAATACTTCGTCGTCCTTGTCCATCAAATCTTTGCGCTTTCCAAAAGAAACACGAGCCGCATTTACAACATCTACATCGCCACCCATAGAATTTATTATCTCAACTGAACCGATTCCATCATTTAATATATCCACTTATATTCTCCTTGGTATTACTAATTTACATATTTTATTTAACGTCTGAGCCTTCTGCATTGCTCTCCACGTTCCACCTTTGTCAACGCCATCATACACAATCAAAGCGATGTCACAATCTTCAACCATCCGAATGTTGCGAGTTTTTCTGTATACTCGGTCAGCGGCATCTATTAATTCTTGCCGGTGAATTGCATCTTCGGTTGACATGTAATCGGTTTGTTCTTCAAATGGGATATAGCAGGCATAGGTCATGCCCTTGTTTCGTAAGATATCTAAAAACCAAAGGTCAACTCCAGACGCCATCCCAGATAGCCCGTAAAGCCACCCATATTGGATTGTAAGCTCGTCTATTGCAGATGCCATATCAACCCTTAGCTGAGGTATACTATAACCTTCAAGCTTTTCAACTCTGTGCCCTGTAACCATTAATTTCATGTAACCTTAGTAGGACTCGAACCTACAATTGAAGTTTAGGAAACTTCCGTGATATCCCTTTCACTATAAGGTCATTTTATATTGTTCCTGAATGCGTGCATTAATTTTATCAGCGTTGTAACATTCGGCAAAATGAATCTCATGCACTGTTCACCCCTTAGATACAAAATAATCATGCCTATTTTGATAGTATTCTGATAGAATTCCTGTTGATTCATAGTGTTGATTTCCATTAATCTCAAATGCTATCTTGTTATGAACATCAGCAAAATCTAACTCAAACAGTCTGTCGTTTTCGGGTGGTATATAAAATTGAGCAATATTAATATCATCGTATTGTGATATTATTTCCCGAAATGCGATTTCTGGTCCACTTTCTTTATTTCTGTACACCGACCAATTATGTTTGTCCCAATTTTCCCGTATTCATTTTTTGCGAGATTCGGACATTTTCTTTTTAGTTTCTTCCGTATGATGTCTGCCGGTTCAAACATCTGGTCGCACCATGTCATCATACGCACCATTTTCATGTGCCTTTTTTATACCTACAGATTTTTTTTTATTTGCTTCATCGGTATTGGCAAGCTCTCGATAGGTTTCTAATGCAATTCTGTATTCTTTAGCCTTTGGATTTTTAGGACATCATCTCGAATGATTGGCCTTTGCGCTTGGTGTTAGTTCTGAAAATTTTTCATCACATCATTTGCATATCCATTTACTCATTTCTCGCTCCTTAAATTAAGTCCTATATTCTATCCGATAATACATATCAAAAAACTTAATTTTCAGCCATGTAATCTGAGATGGACGTAACAAATTTATCAATGTCCATTTTGTACCAACCTGCAGAGTTCGCACATCCAGCTTCTATAATAAATAGTTGCCCGCCCGATAATGCGATATCCATAATGAATACATCATGTGCCACTTCATTATCTTGCTTCCAAGATTTTCCGCATGAGAACTCCTCGTGGAGTCTGGTCAATTCCAGGGACGTTTTTTAATATTGATTCTAAATGATTTGATGTGCAGTCATTTAAGAAAACCCACTTGAATGGCTCCGAGCCAGTTTTACCGTAGGTTCCCCAAATAACATTTTGCATTGCTTCTTTAAGTGGCGTCGTGGTGGTTATCCACAGATTTTCAGTATCTTCACCGACGGTGCCGTGGAAATACTCAGCACCACCATCTACAGACGTTTTGCCACATGAACATTCCACATAGTCGTGAACGCTTGAAGAATTTACAATATCACCACACGCAAGACATTTGGATGCGTTTTGGACTACTCCGGTGTCGCTCCCGAATGCTTCAGAAATTGTTCTATTGTGTTTACGTTTGTAGTTACATTGGGTCATTTATTTTTCCTCTTGAATCGCCGACATATAATAATCAGATGTATATCCATCATGAGCAAAGCTTAATTTACCAATGCCCCGCTTGCTGATATTAAATATCGCAGAATCACATTCAGTATTTGCCCTCAACATATGTGCGAAATTTGGAGCACTAAATGGAAGTGTAACAGCCTTCCCATCAATTGATACTTCAACCGGTATGCTAATGCTATTGCTTGCCAAGTTGCTATATCCAATTATTAATGATGTGACTGCATCTTTTGTAACCACCGAAAATCCTTTGGTATTGGATAATGCGCCAACGCCTTTCATAAACGTGTCCATTGTTTTTTTAGTTAACGTAACCCCAAAATCAAAATCAGTTGGTAGATTTGTTGGTTTCGGCGGCGGTGTAAGAATGCTTAAATCGCTTAACATATATCGTGCAGTAGTTTCCATATCACTGTCAGACATATCTAAACTGATAGCAGTATCGCCAACCCGAGTTAATGTCATTGCTATATCACTCCCGAGAATTCCAAGCATTGATAGTAATTGAGAAGTGGTATACACCCCAAGCTCTATATCACCAAACTCATTAAACTCATCAAGCATCACATTACCGAATACGGTGCGGTCATCGCTTATGAATCGTACAGACAATTTTGTGCCTGTGCTTTCCCATTTTACACTTTCGACTATCCCACCAAGCGAATATTTTTTAATAAATCGCACTAAGCGTGTTTTATCCATAACCTTTTCTCCTTAATATTTTGAGCCTCGGATGGGATTCGAACCCACGACCTAACGGTTTTAGAGACCGCCCGCTCCGCCAATTGAGCCACCGAGACGTTTGGAATTAATTTTCTAATTCCAATTCTTTTCTGTCAGCCGTGCCTAATAATTCCAGGCCACTGAACAATTTGTCATTGCCAATGGTTGCAATTGCAGTCACTTGATATTCAATATCCGGTTCCAAGAAATGAGAATAGTCAACTCCTCGTGAATCTAATGTATACATCCACTTCTTCAACTCATCTTCATTCTCGACCTCAAGATAAATGAGATATTCATTTTTCCAAGATTTTGTTTTATTATCTTCATACAACTGTGCAACTGCGTGTCCGCCTTGAACAGCAGGGTACATGGGTGCGACAAGCGCACCCAAATCCCGTCTACACAAAACGTAGCACTTATTCACTGGAAACCTCCAGCGGTGAATTTTCCATTTTAAACGCTTTAATGATTTCAGAATAACGTTCCTTATGTTTTATGATGGCCTGTTCATCCCATGCCTGTAACTTCTTACGGTCGGGCTGTTCAATCTGTTCTCGGGTTTTGCCTCGCAACTCGCTGTAAGCGATGTGTCGTAACCTATATTCCAATGACCACGAAAACCACTGAGAATATTTCTCCTTGGTAGCGTGTGGGTCAGTGGTTAGTTTTTTGTTTCCATTGTGATGCCTGATGACATCGGCAATTTCAGTTAATTCATTTACGATTTCTGCGAATATTTCTTGTTTACTCATGATGTTTCTCCATTTATTTTTAATTGATTAATGTATTTTGATTGTCTTACATTAACAATTATGGAGGAACACCGCTCTGGACCTATGTAAACTTCATTATTTTACCTCGTAGTGGACGTATGATTTGGGAACCCAACATTCGGTTCCATTATAGTTTACAACGGTCAATTCTACATCACCCATTGCTTCACCGGTAATTGGATTAAGTTCTTTCCCAATCCTGTCCAAGATTAATTTTGAAACTGTGCTCATTAAAACCTCTTTAGTTTATTTACTTACTTTGGTCTGCTCAAGAATTTCAATTCTATCCAGCATGGCCATTAACAATTCGGTAATTCTCCAACTTTCCCAAGTATCGTTAATTTCCTCAATTGCCTGTTTCATATCTTTGGTTGATACATATACGCTCATAACAGTTCTCCTTTATTAGTTGGTGCGGGATAGGAGAATTGAACTCCTGCCTCATGCTTGGCAAGCACACGTACTACCACTATACGAATCCCACATTTTTTAGCTCGGTATGAATTTTTTAAGTTCTGTAACCTGCTTTTCAAGACTATAAATTTTTTGTGACAATGAGTTAAAAACCATTGCGACCCAACGTGGGTCATAATTTCTCTCTTTTTGTAAGAGACTTATTGCATCTTGAATTTCTGCTTCTGTTTTTCTTGCTTCCATAACATTTTCCTTTATTTATATATAAATAGCTATTTCCAATATTTTCGGTTATTTTCTGCTATTTCTATCCGATTTTTGTGCGGCACCCACTCTTGGTCATCTTGCCACATTTGTCTAATCGTTTCTTTATATCTCATCTTTTCAACAATTTGTGGCCACTCAATTGGTGTGAAGTCCCACAAATCAACCCCAACGTCAAATGATAGCTTGTGGTCATGCTCTACAGCATTTCCATGAGAATGTCCATATAAGTGCCATGAACCGTGGAATGATGATTCCCACTCGGTCTGTTGATAATGGTGCAATGTAACCTTTTGACCTTCAATCTTTGTTTCCAATTTATCAACAACCTGAAACCACCCTGCTTTATTTTGCTTGTGGTCGTGATTGCCTTTGATGAGAATTTTATTCCCCTTAAGCTTTCGTAGCCAAAATTCGGGGTCTTTCCAAGCGAAATCTCCGATGACATAAACACGGTCACCATCAGATACCACTTCATTCCACCTGTCAATCAGCGTTTGATTCATTTCATTGACATTTCGAAATGGTCTGTTGCAGTGCTTTATGATATTGGCGTGGTCAAAGTGATTATCTGCCGTTACAAATATTTTCATTGGCCGTTTATTCATGATTGCATTCACAATCAAATGGTGGTTTATCACAGCAAGAGACATCAACGGTGGGTTTATTACTGCTTGTTCTGAGAACTACTATTTGACCACTGGTGGCTTTATCGCCGTCCAATCCAAATAATTTGGCCACCATTGACCCAAGATTTTTCTTAGTTACTGTAGTAACAGCGTAATATTGTGCCAACTCTTCAAGCAATTTTTCATTGGCAATATACCCATCCTTGTATAGTTCCCCTAAAAGTATTTGTTTTACAGCATTCATTTTTTCTGTAAATTCATCTTCGCTCATATTGTAATAGGTATAATCCATTAGCTCTCCTTAATCCCACATTGCATAAAAGTGTTCTTTGAACAAATCAAATGCTCGGTCATGTTTTTCTTTGTTTACGATGGTCCATTTTTCATCGTATAATTTTTTAAGTTTTTCATTTCCACTGTCTTTGATATGTTCCTCATAGTCAGTATCAAATATTCCACAATCATGAATTTTGTTAATCAATTCAAAACCTTCAATCATTTCATCCAATGTAGATAACCACGCTTGCCAACCAGCTTCTTGTTCCTCTTCGGTAGCATCAAAATCAACAAATGTTGACGGTGCCCCGTGAGTGTGTTTGCGCAAATCTTTAATTGCTGGAAGCATTACTTTAACAAAATGGTAATCAATGCTCCAGTGTGCTGTGTCATCATATCCACGAGTGACGCGTTGCCAAGGGTGAACGATGTATTTGCGCCAAGGTCTGTTGGTGAAAAAACGATAAACTGCCCACCACGTATAATAACCTAAACCATCCCATACTTTTTGATAATATGGACGATTGGCTCTTTCTTCTTTATATGCTTCGAGCATATCCTCAAATGAATCGTATTTTCTAATTGTCATAACTCCTATTCATATTCTCGTATCTTGAAGTGTTTTTGAATCTCTTTCACTTTATACGGTTCATCGTGAAAGCTTGGGTTTACAACATATAGTGTGCCAACCTCAACCTTTTCACCATTTGCATCTTGCAATTTCTTTGCAAGTTCAAACATTGTTTCCTCGTCATCATCACTTAAATCAATGTTGATGTCGGTTGCAAACCATGCTAATAAAGCATTAACGGCAATTCTGGTTTCTTCTTTCGACAGTTCTACTTGCATATTACTCCCTTTGTTCTTGTACACTGTAATCTTTGTTAGAAAATCGTTTAACCCAGCTACCACTACCATCTTTTTCTTGATGGATAGTCCTTCCGTCTTTGATAATCTCACGGAAACGTTTGCCTTCACTTACAACAACGGTCTTGCTTTTTTCTTCTGTCATGATAATCCTTTTTTTATGTTCTCACAATATACATTAATAAATAGCGGGATGCAACCCCAAAATGCATTTTATTTTATCTTTCTCAATTCTTTTTCAATTTCCCAATCTTGAATTGGGCTAAGCAATGTAACATACCGGTCTTTTATCCTAATTTTATGGGTTATATTCCAAACCCGATGTGCCAATTTTATATTTACAGAAGCGGAAATGTAGTCCAATAAATTTACACCTTGCTCCCAAGCACCCTCTTCAATTTGAACTATCTGCGCTGAGTCTGTATTACTGACCAAAAATTTAATCAAGCTGTCTGGGCACCGTTTGTAATTACACCACATTAAACCTGCTCATTTACATTTGAACTGACACGCTGATTCTGCCGTGAAGTTTCACCAGGGGACAATCTGCGTCTAAGTGGATTCGCCCATTCTCGTTTGGGAACCATTGCAATTGTTAAAAAATCAAAAATTTCTTCCCAATCTGAATATTCAAATCCGGCTTTGTCATCAAGAAAAATATCAAAATATGGCTTGGTTTCATAGAATCCAAAATCTTCATATGACCTGATTTCAGGGTTTTCATTGATGTAGTTGAATCTAATTTTGTCCTCAGCCAAGCTATTTACATACCGATGTGTTTGGTCGGGGTAAGACGATGTAAATAAAATAAGGCGGATATCATCACGCTTTGTAAGTATTTGCATACATTCTTTTGCGAATGGTGGGTAGTCAATTTGGACTTCCTCAATCTCATAATTAGGAATTGTGACTACGCCGTGCATGTCAATCATCCAATACGATTCGTACCAATGATTCTTCAATTGCTTTTCGTGTTGGTGTGTGATTACATTAATTATTGAGGCCATTAATACAAATCCTTTCTGATTTGGTCTAATTCACCCTTCATGATTTTGTCAAGTTTGTACTTTTTACCTGTCCGATGGTCTTTGACTTCATTGCGACCATAGTTGTAATTTCGGACAACATCCATATCACGCTTGACTTCAACGTATGTTCCCGTCTTTTTAGCCAACCATAATTTGAACTCGGGTTTGTCGCATAAATCCTTAAATGCTTCTTTTTTATTCTGCTCCCGAGATTTGTGAGCCGTGCATCGCTGTGAGATTCCAGTTTCAATATGTGTAATCTCACAGCAATTGCTTGACTTGTTGCGGTGTTGACCACCGCCGCCGGAACCAGAAAACCACCGAATAGTGAAATCCTTTTTTGTCAGCGTTAATACTGGTTCCCGTTCCATTTATGCTCCTTCTGCAAAGCTACTTGCGTGTAGTTTCATGTCCATCATATCAAGATACTTACTCATAATCTCAGGCTCATATAGTGAAACATCCACTTGCCCTTGATATTGCTTCAGTGCTTCATAAAAGTTAGCACCGAATGCCACGTCTCCAATATCGTCCAAAGATAGCAAGAAGTCAAACAGTTTCTCGGTTGAAACCTCTTTTTCTATTGCACGACCTTTTTGGATATATGGAAGCAAAACAAAATATTCAATCTTGCCATGGTATTCCGCATAGATTTTTTTGAACCTCTCCACGGATTTTTCACCATCAATGATAATATGGAAATTCACCTTGATATCGGCATCTTGCAGTATTTTAGTAGCACTTCTCCAATGCTTGTCAAGATGTGCATGACAGCTAACCGCAACCCCACCACAATATTGTTGGGTTGCATCTATGATTTCGTCCGTCAATTCCATTCCATTTAGTATAATT
>Ga0233445_1001188_pt1 | contig 20848 bp, 15 predicted proteins | sample SI_124_October20_5_FD_182779 | JGI IMG/M metagenome (GOLD analysis project Ga0233445, IMG submission 182779) | Seawater microbial communities from Saanich Inlet, British Columbia, Canada - SI_124_October2016_100_MG | ecosystem: Environmental > Aquatic > Marine > Inlet | place: Canada: British...
TAAACGACACACATGAACACCACCAACCACACTATCTTCCGGATAAGTGTGTGCGGCTATATGACTCTTATCCAAATGCGCTAACACTCTATCTGCTACCGCCGGGCCAGGACCGGACACATCAATCACATCTGTTGGCCTTTCTTCAGAAACCATCAGGCAAACACTCGTACCTTGCGGCTCATACTTCTGAGTAGACAAATGCAAGATATTTGCACCGATCATCTCAGTCACTGCAGTCAATATCTGACTTAGCCGCTCTGGACCGTAACGCTGCGCAATATCATTGCGATACCCAACCAAACATTCAGAAGCCACCCACTGCACATCGTAAAAACTTAAACTTAACGATTTAGCTAGGTGATTAAAGCCCTGTAATTTTAATCCACTCATCAATCACTCTACATCAATAATCTTAAAATCATGCTGAATATCGACCACCTGAGCCAACATAATCGAAGCAGAACAATATTTTTCTGCTGACAAACTGACAGCTCGTCCTACTTTACTTTCATCTAAACCTTTACCCGTCACCATAAAATGTAAATTAATACGAGTAAACACTTTGGGCTCTGTCTCAGCGCGTTCTGCTGTTAATTCGACTTCGCAGTCTACAACTGTTTGACGAAACTTCTTTAAAATCATCACCACATCAAACGCTGAACAACCTCCAACCCCTAACAACAACATTTCCATGGGGCGAATACCCAAGTCACGCCCACCAAACTCTGGAGGGCCATCCATGATTACCGCATGCCCACTGCCAGATTCACCCATGAAAGTCGCTTCTTCAACCCATTTAACCCGTGCTTTCATTCGTTTCCCCTAAGAAAGTTTAAGCCAGAGTATAGCAAAATAGAGACATATTCGATACAATATACAGCCTCCAGTCCATGACGGAAAAAACACAATGAAAGTGGCTTATATTTTTACAACACAAGGACACAGTGTTTCTTTTAAGCTAGGTCAAATGATTATCCCCCAACTGGAATCTGATGCACACGGAGTGGAAGTCGTGGGTATGTTTTTCTTTGAAGACAACAATTACGTATTAGTTAAAGACAATCCAATTGGCGAACGCTTAGCCAAAGTCGCCAAAGAAAAAGGCATGTTATTAATGGGATGTGACAAATGTTGCATTGAACGCGAAATTAACGGAAAACTGGTCGATGGCGCCGTCATTGGCTGCTTCCCTGACTTATACGGCGCACTAAGTGGCAATATGCCGGATCAGATAATCAGCCTGTAGCCTCTACGCCAAAGACCTGCAAACATTAACTAGGTATCTTTGGCCATTAAAGGAACAACTCAGCCAACTTTTCCCCAGGATGTTCTGCACGCATAAAAGCTTCTCCCACCAAAAACGTATCCACGCCGTGCTCACGCATGAGCTGAACATCCTCAATCGTATGGATGCCGCTTTCCGTAACCACTAACTGCTGATTAGGCAGCATAGCCAACAAATCCAACGTTGTTCTTAGTGAAGTTTCAAACGTATTTAAATTGCGATTATTAATACCCAACAACACATCACCCAACGGCAATGCTCTCTCCAACTCGGCCTGATCATGCACTTCAACCAATACATCCATACCCAAATGTTGCGCTAACCCTGATAACTCAGCTAACTGGGCATCACCCAATGCGGCCACGATCAATAACACACAATCCGCCCCTAAAACCCTCGATTCATAAATCTGGTATGCATCAATCATAAAATCTTTACGCAAAACCGGCAAAGAACAGGCTTCTTTCGCTTGTTGCAAATAACTATCAGCCCCCTGAAAGAAATCTTCATCCGTCAACACCGACAAACAACTGGCTCCGTGCTTGGCATAACTCTGCGCAATGGACTTTGGATCAAAATTCTCCCGCAAAAGACCTTTACTTGGAGAAGCTTTTTTGATTTCAGCAATCACAGCCGATCGGCCTTCTGCACGACTACGCTCAATCGCCGACACAAAACCTCGAGTCATTTCCATGCCATCAATACATGAGGCTAATTGACGCAACGGTTGACGTTCACTACGACTCACAATCTCTTCCGCTTTACGTTGCAGAATTTTTTTGAGGACTCCTGGAAGCGCTGCCATCACTTGATCTCTACAGACTTTAATTGTTGTGAAAACGATACCAACGCATCCAATTTCTCTGCCGCCTGACCACTGGCTAAAATATCGGCTGCCATCGTCACGCCTTCACGGTATCCTTCAGACAATCCCGCCACGTAAATAGCCGCACCGGCATTCAGCAAAACAATATCACGAGCCGCGCCCGCGACATTATTAAAAACATCACGAATCATGACCAAACTTTGCTCGGCACTACTAACCACCAACGACCGACAATCCTGCTCTTCCAGGCCCAACATATCTGGTGTAATGGTATAACTTAAAATACGTCCCTGATACAACTCAGACACATAGGTTTTACCACCAATGCTAATCTCGTCCATGCCATCTTCTGCCGCTACAGCCATGACATGACGACTGCCTAACCGTTGCAAAACCTCAGTAATTGGACATAACCACTGCCGAGAAAAAACACCAATCACCTGGTTAGGAGCCACCGCCGGATTGGTTAATGGCCCCAGTAAATTAAAAACCGTTCGAACTGCCATTTCACGTCGCGGACCAACCACGTGCTTCATCGCGCTGTGATGGTTTGGCGCAAACATAAAACCAACACCCACCTTATCCACACACTGAGCCACTTCTTCAGCTGACAAGTCGAGCCGAACACCAGCCGCCTCCAATACGTCAGCACTGCCGGTACTACTGGATACAGAACGGTTGCCATGCTTAGCCACCTTGGCACCCGCAGCCGCCACCACGAAAGCACATGCCGTAGAAATATTAAACGTTTTTAGACCGTCTCCACCGGTACCACAGGTGTCCACTAAATGTTCATGCTCAGCGATTGGCACTTTCGTCGACATCTCTCTCATCACAGTCGCCGCAGAAGCGATTTCGTCTGTTGTTTCACCTTTCATGCGTAACCCGACTAAAAACCCAGCAGTTTGCGCGGAGGTCGCTTCGCCCGACATAATTAAACGCATTACAGTCGTCATTTCTTCGACAGACAAGTCTTCTTTCTCGGTAACCCGGCGAATCGCCGTTTGCATATCCATGGTGTACTTACTCTCCATCTTAATTAATCTTTTGAATAACGACAGTACGCGCTAATTTATCGTGCCACCCCTGCTTTCGTCGGTCGACAGCAATCCATAAAAAACCCAGAAAACACGGCAACAGTGAGATAATGTATGAAAAATATCGCACCACCCACTGAAAAATAGTCGGCTTTTGATGTGTAATCGCATCGACAATCACGGCAGAAATTAGCATTTTCCCTGGCGTGGCCGCATATTTTATCCAGAACCAAACAAACAACACACAGGGAACACCCCAACTAATCACAAATTCCAGCAAGACATATTCACTCTGATGGTAAGGCTGCAAAAACTCAAAGCTACCGCCATACAACAAATATAATGATGGAAATATAACAAATGACATCACTAAACTATCGATCATAAACACCAAAAAACGCTTCCAGAACCCCACATAAATCGGCTGACTTCCGGATACAGACGGCATCAACTCAGTTTTCCGTGACACTGTTTGTATTTTTTCCCAGATCCACAATGACAAGGGTCATTGCGCCCAACTTTCGGCTGATTACGTACATATGGTGTAGGCTCAGCGGATTCTTCTGAGCCCGGTGAATCCAACTCTCCACCCAGCATACCCTCGGCATTAGGATGCTGAAAGTCCCAGTCCACCTGTTGTTTTGGTGGTGGCGCCAACGCCTCTACTTCTTCCTCAGTCTGAATTTGTACGCGCATTAAAATACGCACTACCTCAAACTTAATGGTATCCAGTAACTCAGCAAACATCGCAAAGGCTTCACGCTTGAATTCCTGTTTAGGATTTTTCTGCGCATAACCCCGCAAATGAATACCCTGACGCAAATAGTCCATGGCCGCCAAATGATCTTTCCATAAGCCATCCAACACTTGTAACATAATGGCTTTCTCAAAATGTCGTAACACATCAGCACCAACATCGGCTTCTTTGGCTTTATAACGCGTCTCAAACGACTGATGCAACCGTTGACGCAACCCTTGCTCATCCAGTTCCGAATCGTCATCTAGCCATTTTTGCACAGCAAGGGTTAAATCAAACTCTCGCAACAAAGATTCTTCCAAGGCTGGAATATCCCAAAGCTCATCAATACTGTCCGGAGGAACCGAATCACTGATCACCGAATCCAACACATCACTGCAGATTATCTCAATGGCTTCGGCAATGTCGGCCTCATCCATTAAATCGTTACGTTGCTGATAAACCACCTTGCGCTGATCACTCGCTACATCATCGTATTCCAACAATTGTTTACGAATATCAAAATTCATCCCTTCCACTTTTCGCTGGGCATTTTCAATCGCTTTACTCACCCAGGGGTGCTCAATGGCTTCACCTTCTTCCATCCCTAATTTCTGCATCATACTGGCCACTTTTTCAGACGCAAAACGACGCATCAAATCATCGGATAACGACAAATAGAAACGACTAGCACCAGCATCACCCTGACGTCCAGAACGACCACGCAACTGGTTATCAATTCTTCGTGATTCGTGACGCTCTGTCCCAACAACAAATAGACCGCCATTATCCAGCACCTGCTGATGCCGTTCTTCCCATTGCTCTCGAACCTTCTGTAAATTCTCCGCAGACTGGTCTTTTTCTTCTGTCAACTCAGACTCCAGATTACCCCCCAGCACAATATCTGTACCACGCCCAGCCATATTCGTAGCAATCGTCACTGACCCAGCTCGACCAGCTTGCGCAATAATTTGTGCTTCACGCTCATGCTGTTTGGCATTCAGCACTTCGTGGTTAATTTTGTTTTTTGTCAAATGATTCGACAAATACTCCGAGACTTCGATAGAAGCCGTACCCACTAAAACTGGTTGCCCTTGTTCCTGACAAATTTTAATCTGCTCCAAAATGGCTGCAAATTTTTCCTCTGCCGTTATATATACCTGATCACCATGATCTTCCCTAGCCATATCCAAATGCGTAGGAATCACAACCACTTCTAACGAATAAATTTGTTGAAATTCAAATGCCTCGGTATCGGCAGTACCGGTCATTCCCGACAACTTGTTATATAATCGAAAATAATTCTGGAAGGTAATTGAGGCCAGAGTTTGATTTTCCTTTTGTACCGTCACACCTTCCTTGGCTTCAACCGCTTGATGCAGACCTTCTGACCAACGCCGGCCTGGCATAGTTCGACCAGTAAATTCATCCACGATCACAATTTGACCGTCCTGAACAATATAATCCACGTCTTTTTTGAAAATCACGTGCGCACGCAAAGCCGAATCTAGATGATGCATTAAACTGATGTTACTCGCATCATACAAACTGCTACCCTCTGTCAGTAATTCCTGCGTAACCAATAATTCCTCAAGCTTTTGATGGCCTTCTTCAGTAAATAACGCTTGCTTACCTTTTTCATCCAGCGAATAATCCCCCGGCACATAGGGCTCCAATTCTTTCTGACCCTCTTTTAAATCTTCCGGACGAATGCCCTGTTGACGACTTAACTGGGGAATTAGCTGATTAATACTGACATACAACTCGGAAAAGTCATCCGTTGGCCCAGAAATAATTAACGGCGTCCGTGCTTCATCAATCAGAATTGAATCCACCTCATCAACAATCGCAAAAGTGAGTGTGCGTTGCATGCGCTCAACACTGGAAAACGCCATGTTATCGCGCAAATAATCAAAACCAAATTCATTATTCGTACCGTAAATAATGTCTGACTGATAGGCCTGCCTCTTTGTCTCAGGATCCATACCGCCGACAACAACACCGGTCGTCAGCCCTAGAAAACTGTAAACCTTTCCCATCCACGCAGCATCACGTTGGGCCAAATAATCATTCACCGTCACCACGTGCACACCCGTTCCAGGCAAAGCATTTAGGTACGCCGCCAAAGTTGCCACCAGCGTTTTACCTTCACCGGTGCGCATTTCGGCAATTTTGCCCTGATGCAACACCATTCCACCAATCAGCTGAACATCAAAATGACGCATATTCATGACACGCTTACCCGCTTCCCTCACAACAGCAAAGGCCTCGCACAACAAACTATCGAGCATTTCACCCTGATCTAGTCGTTGACGGAAATGTATCGTTTTATCCGCTAATTCCTCATCAGATAACGCCACCATATCTGCTTCGAGCGCGTTAATTTTATCAACATCTTTTGACAAATTTTTAACCAGCCGATCATTACGACTGCCAAAAATCTTTCTGACCAGTTTATTTAGCATCTGATTCCATTCGCTATATTAAGAAGGATTAAACTTGCGGTATGGTACTTGCGCAAAACGAAACTGACAAGCATCAAGGTAAAATCAACAAATTAAAGAGATACCATAGAAAGGTTATCAATATACACCAGGGAATAACTAACGAGGAAGAAAGCCCTATTCGCTGCCAAAAAAACCACCAAATCTTCGGCATAGAACTATAAAAAATGAAGAACACTTTACAACAAGACACTTTAATGAAAAACGAAAAACCCCGAGATACAACTAAGTGTATTTCGGAGTATTCATCTCTCAACCCATATAACTGCCGTTATTTTTTGGCGGCCAGATAGCCAGCCGGATCAATGGTTTTACCATCTTGCAACACTTCAAAGTGTACATGGGGCCCCGTGGAGCGACCACTACTGCCCATATGCGCGATCAGCTGATTTTTTGATACAAAATCACCGATACTCACCACATTGCTCTGATTGTGTGCATAACGTGTGGCATAAGCATTACCGTGGTCAATCTCAACCATATTACCATAACCATAACGCTTTCCTGACCACACTACGACACCTGAGGCCACCGCAAAAATGGCCGACCCATCTTTACCCGCGTAATCTATCCCGTGATGAAAAGCCCGTTTGCCATTAAATGGATCTGTACGCGTACCATACAAGGATGATGCCCACCCCTTATCTATAGGACGACTACGTGGCGACTGCTCTAAAGCCCAACGTTGCTCCATGAATACCGTTTCCAACCCATCCAAACGCACTTCACGATCTAGTAAATCTTTTGACAAAGTTTCTAACTCGGCCAGAAAATCTGGCACACTAAATTGCTGAGACTCAACCGGTGCAGGACCCCCCAACGCCGGTGAACGGGAAAAATTGAACTCATCAGCATCCAAACTGGCCACAGTAACCAAACGACTCCCTAAAGTATCCAGTCGTAATAACCGCGCCTGCAATTCACCCACTTTTAAAGACAGGGTTTCTAACGCCACATTGGATTGTTGCAATGCTTCCTCTACCGCATCCTTTTGTTTAGTCAGTTCTGCATCCACAAACTGTTGTTGTGCAGACAAGGAAGAGTGCGAATTACTGGAGAGATACTCTGAAGAATTCTGGCGATCTTCAACCCCGAATTGATAACCCCACAATCCGGCACCAAACAAACAAAAAACGAATAAAAATAGGCAAGATAGTGCCAACAAAGTCCCTATGCGAAAACGTACAATAGATGATGCTGAACCACGCCGCGGAAAGAAAATAATATCCATAATCATGTTATTTTAGATGCCTTGTTTGTCAACTTCCATAAAAACTCTATTACAGCTAAAAAATAGCTCCAACCACTCATTTTTTCCAGTCAATCATAGCAATGAACTGTTATCCTATGACTACGGCCACTGCTCCCGGAACTTTACTTTAGAATCACGGAATATACCACACATTCTCCATGAAAAAAAAACCGACCAAAGTTGACCAGATTATATCACAGGACAGTCATTCACTCGGCTCTTTATTACAACGAGTTAGATGGTTAGAATCCCTGACACACGATATTAAAAACCACCTACACAAGGAATTCAGCACGCACGTCACTGCCTCCTCAGTACAACAAGATAAACTCATCATCTACGTGGATAACGCCGCCTGGGCCACGAAACTACGGTTCCATAATCCTTCCCTAAAAAAACACTTTTCCACACATCCACAACTGCGTCATTACAAAACCATAAAAATAAAAATCAACCCACTCAACGGATTGCCGCAACGCACTACTTGACTCAGGAGAAAACATTAACGTTTAATACCCCTATTAATAGTCACTTTACGGAATTACCATGCAACAGGATAACCGTTGGGCAAAAAAAGTCGCTGTACTCGGTGCAGGCGTCATGGGAACACAGATTGCCGCACATCTGGCTAATGCCGGCATTCCAGTCACTCTCTATGAACTCACGGCTGACAACAACACACCCAATGCCAATGTTGATAAGTCCCTAAAAAAAATACAGAAAATAAAGCCACCAGTCTTTGCCTCACCACAAGCTCTACATTACCTCACCCCCGCTAATTACGATCAACATTTAGGTGAGTTACAAGAATACGATCTGGTCATTGAAGCCATTAGCGAGCGTTTAGACTGGAAGCATGCACTATACGCGAAGATCCTTCCACACTTGAATAAAGAAGCTATACTCGCTACCAACACGTCTGGAATTCCTTTATCCGTTTTAGGAAAAGCCTTATCTAAAGACCAACAATCACGATTTTGCGGCATTCATTTTTTTAACCCTCCCCGCTACATGACACTGGTAGAACTGATTCCACATAGCGAAACTTCTCCGTCGGTACTACACCGATTAGAAGGGTTCCTCACCAGTACATTGGGTAAAGGCGTTATTCACGTTAAAGACACACCCGGTTTTATTGCCAACCGCATTGGTGTTTTCTCCATTTTAACCGTCATGCACCATGCTACACGATTCGGTTTGCCACTGGATCTAGTCGACAAACTCACAGGCACGGGTATTGGTAGACCGAAGAGCGCCACTCTCCGCACAGCAGATGTTGTTGGTCTTGATACGTTTAACCACGTTGTCAATAATTTACAACTCACACTAACTGATGATCCCTGGAGAGATTTCTACGTTTTACCACCATGGCTCACAACATTGATCGAAAAAGGGGCCTTAGGACAAAAGTCCGGCGCGGGAATTTACCGAAAAAACAAACGAGACATTCAAGTCATCGACCTCGAATCTCAAGATTACCGTCCTGTCTGTTCCACACTCGATGACGATATTCGCGTGATTTTAAACAATCCAAATCCGGCTGAGAAATATGCCGCATTACGCCAAAAAAATCATCCACAAGCGGCCTTTCTACTCGCAATCTTTTACGACCTTTTTCATTACTGCGCCGTTCATACCGCCAACATCTCTCATAATGTACGCGATATTGATCTAGCCTTACGCTGGGGCTACGGCTGGAAAATGGGTCCCTTTGAAATCTGGCAAGCCATTGGCTGGCAACGTATTAGCCAAGACTTAAACGAGGCCATTGAGCAACAACACACCATGAGCCAACATCCTTTGCCAGATTGGGTTCAAGACAGCCAACGCACTGCCGTATATACAGAAAACGGCGCCTATTCGCCCGCCACAGACAAGTACTGCCAACGCTCTACACACCCTATTTATCAGCGGCAACTCTTTCCCGAACGGCTACCCATGGAAGTATCTGGGGCCCGACACATCATCCATGAAGATGACCATGCCATCCTCTGGCACAATGGTGACGACATAGCTGTTTTAAGTTTTAAAACTAAAATGCATACCGTTAACATGGGTGTACTGGAAGCCATTTTATTGGCTACTCAAGAAGCCGAGAAGAACTATAAAGCATTAATTATCTGGCAAGATGAGGGACCATTTTGCGCTGGCGCAAATTTACTCCAAGTCATTAACGCCATCGAAAAAGATGATTTTGATTCACTGGCTCACGTTGTACGCACCTTTCAATTAGCCACAATGGCTTTAAAACACAGCCGTATTCCAACCATTGCTGCCGTATCCGGTCTGGCTTTAGGTGGTGGCTGCGAAATTATTTTGCATTGTGATCGCGCTGTAGTCTCCATGGAAAGCTACATCGGATTAGTTGAAGTGGGTGTCGGACTCATTCCTGGTGCCGGCGGCCTCAAAGAAATGGCGATACGTGCTGCTGATGAAGCGAAGGGAGGCGATGTCTTCCCCGGCATTGCCCGTGTTTTTGAACAAATTGCTATGGGTAAAGTCTCTGGTAGCGCACTGGAAGCACGTAACATGGGATACATTCGTCCATCCGACCCCATCATCATGCACCCTCAAGAATTGCTATACGTCGCTAAACAACAAGCTCACGCCCTATACGAAAGCGGTTACATTTCACCACTACAAAGGAAGAATATCCCCATTACGGGCCGCGATGCCAGCGCCACCTTACAAGCTCGTATGCTAAATATGTTAGAAGGCGGATTTATCTCGGAACACGATTTTGATATTGGTACTCGCTTAGCAGACACGCTCTGTGGTGGGGAGCTATCACCCAACACATCCGTCACTGATGAATGGCTCTTAAAACTGGAACACACGCATTTTATGACCTTATCGCACAGTGAAAAAACCCAAGCACGTATTCGCTATATGCTAGATAAAGGCAAACCTCTCAGAAACTAACCGGAATAAGGACAGCACAGCATGAGTAGACAAATTCAGGAGGCCTATATTGTCTCAGCGCTACGAACACCGGTGGGAAAAGCCCCTCGCGGCATGTTACGCACGTCTCGTCCTGACGATTTACTAGTTCATGTGTTGCGCGGCATACTCAATCAACATCCCGATATTGATCCAACCGCCGTGGCCGACGTGATTACCGGTTGCGCCATGCCGGAAGCCGAACAAGGCATGAATGCCTCACGCATTGCTTTATTACTGGCTGGCTTTCCAGACGCTGTACCGGGTGTAACCATTAACCGTTTTTGCGCTTCCGGATTACAATCCGTAGCTTGGGCAGCCGACCGTATCCGTATGGGTGAAGCTGACTTCATGATTGCTGCCGGCATGGAAAGTATGAGCCGAATTCCCATGATGGGTAACAAAATCTCTATGAACCCACAAATCTTCCAACATAATGAACACGCCGCTATCGCTTACGGCATGGGCATGACAGCAGAAAAAGTGGCCACACGCTGGAATGTCACCCGTGCAGAACAAGATGCCTTTGCTCTACAAAGCCATCAACGCGCCGTAGCCGCCATCCAACAACAAGCCTTTAAAGACGAAATTCTCCCTTATACCCAAACCACAGCACAACCTGACATACTAAGCGGTGAAGTCCAGTCCCAGAGTCAAACTTTTGATACAGATGAAGGTCCTCGTGCAGACACTTCTCTTGAAGCACTGTCTAAACTTCGGCCGGTCTTTTCAGCACAAGGTAGTGTTACGGCTGGCAATAGTTCTCAAATGAGTGACGGAGCCGCTGCGGTATTACTCGCCAGCGAGAAAGCATTAAAACGTTGGAATCTAATTCCTCTATCACGCTTTCTAGGCTTTGCCGTGTCTGGCGTAGAACCGGAAGTCATGGGCATCGGCCCAATCAAAGCCATTCCTAAAGTATTGCAGCAAACAGGGATTAAACAAGACGATCTAGACTGGATAGAACTTAACGAAGCTTTTGCCGCACAAAGCGTTGCTGTAATCAAAACATTAGGACTGGATGACAGCAAGGTCAATCCATTAGGCGGCGCCATCGCCCTAGGTCACCCACTAGGGGCAACTGGAGCGATACGCACCGCCACACTGACCCATGGAATGAAACGCAACTCGCTGAAATATGGTATAATTAGCATGTGTATCGGCACAGGCATGGGGGCTGCCGGCGTATTCGAAAACTTATAAGTAGGAAAATCTTATGACCACATCACCATTTATTAAAGCTTTCTCTGGACGATTCAGCGGCATATTACGCTGGCCCGAACTGGATACTTTATGGCAGAAAATCACACAACAAAGTGATTGGTATATTTATACTCTGGCCAAATCTCATCCTGACACCATTAGTACAGCGGAAGAACTTAGCGAATTTATCTCAACAACTGATCAATTATTACGACAGGAATTAGCACCGGACTATTGTGGGGCCGTATATGTCGACAATCCAGAAAGCCCTACATTTGTAAAGATTTTTGAGCCCCATAACATGGGTAGCGCCTGTGGATCCAGCGACAACGTGATTCTACCTGGATGGATACTTAGTCAAGGTAAACCCTGTGATTTGGTGACTCACTTTACCCCTAAAAGTTCCGCCCCTTGGTGGAAACGCGTTTCTCCATTATAAAAAGCTCTCGCAAAAAATCCACCTTAGGGAAAAAGTTAGATTTCACGCTGTCGGCAGGCTTCAAACAAACACACACCTGTCGCTACCGAAACATTCAGGCTCTCACTTCTTCCTCGCATGGGAATACGCATCAGGTAGTCACAATGTTCTCGGGTTAAACGGCGCAAACCTTTACTCTCCCCTCCCATTGCAATGACTAATGGCCCTTTTAAGTTAACATCATAAATTGACGATTCCGATTCTCCCGCCGCACCTGCCACCCATAGCCCCTGCTTCTTTAACTGGGTTAACGTTCGCACCACATTGGTTACTTGGATAAACGGCAACATTTCCAGAGCACCACTAGCCACTTTAGCCACAACCTCAGTCAAACCAACCGCACGATCTTTAGGCACAATAACTGCATCTACACCTGCTGCTTCAGCTGACCGCATACAAGCGCCTAAGTTATGAGGATCTTGCACACCATCCAATAAAAGCAAAAGAGGATCATGTGGCAATGTATCCAGCAAGGAAAACAAGGATTTTTCCGACAAAGGCTTACGCTGTTTGACGCTAGCAATAACACCTTGATGCTTACCTGAAGGGTCCAATTCATCTAGAGCTTCCCGAGAAAGTAGGCGAATAGCCAAAGAAGCCTCCTGCGCCGCACGCCATAAAGCCTCTAGACGTCCATTTCTATTTTTTTCCAACAACATAAGTGTGTGAATTTGAGCCGGCTGATTTCTAAGAATAGACTCTACAGCATGAATACCAATTACGTGACCCATGCGTTATTCGCTTTGATCCGATAACACAAAATCAATTTTTCGTTCATCCATATCAACACGCGCCACTTTTACTGACAAAGCATCGGTTAAACCGTAATTTTTTCCACTACGCTCTCCAGACAGGCGATGACGAACTGGGTCAAAATGATAATAATCATTTTTTAGCGCTGTCACATGCACCAAACCTTCCACAAACACATCATTGAGTTCCACAAACAATCCAAAACTGGTCACACCCACAACGGTTCCAGGAAACTCCTGCCCCAATTTATCACTCATGTATTCACATTTAAGCCAATCAACAACATCGCGCGTTGCTTCATCGGCTCGTCTTTCCGTCATAGAACAACGCTCACCAAACTCCAACATCATCGCTGGGGTATAAGCACCATTTTCCCGAGATCCTCCATTAAAGATGTGATGAATAGCACGGTGAGTCAATAAATCGGGGTAACGACGAATTGGCGACGTGAAATGCAGGTATTCTTTATAAGACAAGCCAAAATGCCCCTGATTTTCTGGAGTATATACAGCTTGGCTCAAACTTCTGAGAATCAGAGTTTGGAGGAAGTGAGCATCCGGACGATCAGCAACATCTTTCATCAATGCCGCATAATCTGCCGAGGTGGGAGAAGACGAGTTATTCAGCGTTAAACCACGCTCCTTTAGACTAGTAATTAGCGCGGTTAATTTCTCTTTCGGAGGAACACTGTGCACACGATACAAAGCCGGCATTTTATGCCTTTGCAAGAAGCGAGCGGCTGTACAATTCGCCAACAACATCGCTTCTTCAATCATTGTATGTGCTACATTACGAGAAACCGGCTGAATACGCTCAATTTTCCCCTGTTGATCAAAAGCGATACGCGTTTCACGTGATTCAAAATCTATCGCACCCCTTTGTTCACGATTACTTCTGAGTGTTTGATACAAATGATAGAACTCATGCAAACACGGCAACAAATCCACATACTCTGGAGGCGTGACTTCTCCAGAAAGCCAATCGGCAACCTGATTATAGGTTAATCTGGCATGAGAATGAATCACGGCAGGGTAAAACTGAGAGCGTATCACCTTACCGCTAAGATCCAAACTAAGATCACAGACCAATGCCAATCTATCTCGATCTGGCACCAATGAACACAAATCATTGGACAAAGACTCTGGCAACATCGGCACCACCCGATCTGGAAAATACACTGAGTTTCCACGATTAAGTGCTTCAGCGTCTAAGGCCCCATCACTTTCTACGTAGGCCGACACATCAGCAATCGCCACCACCAATCGCCAACTGTTCGACCGCCTTTTACAGAATACCGCGTCATCGAAATCACGAGCATCTTCGCCATCGATAGTGACCAGCGGTAACCGACGTAAATCTTTACGTCCAACGAGCTGTTCAGGAAAAATATCCGACACCTCGCCCTGCTCAGATGTTCTAAAGACTTCCACTTCTTCCTCAACATCCTCTGGCCATTCAAAAGGAATGGCATGAGAACGCAAGGAAACCTCCACTTCCATACCAGGCGCCATATTTTCACCCAATACTTCCGTAATACGTCCCACTGGTCTCACGCGAGAGTCTGGCTGAAGCACAATCTCGGCCACCACAATCTGACCATTACACACATTCATTCGAGACTGGGGAGGGATCAAAATATCCTGAGTAATACGGGAATTGTCCGGAATCAACACTCCACTTCCGTCAGACAACATGAAGCGGCCAACTACAGAATGGGTATTGCGCTCTAATATTTCAGCAATTCCTCCTTCTAGACGACCTCTCCGATCCACTCCAGTCACCCGCGCCAAGACACGATCACCGTGAAATACCCGACGCATTTGCCGTGCCGATAAAAAAAGATCATCACCACCGGCATCAGGAATTAAGAAACCAAAACCGTCTTTATGGCCACTAACACGCCCTTTAACTAAATCCATATGACTTGCTGGACCATAAGCACCGCGCCGATTACAGATTAATTGGCCATCACGCACCATAGCACGCAATCGATGAGATAATGCGGTAATATCACGGTCATCTGAAAGTCCTAAGCCTTTGGCAATTTTCTGCTTACCCTGAGGACTTTTCTGCTCTGCCAACCACTCTAAAATATATTCCCGACTCGGAATAGGACGTTTGTAGTTGCGAGTTTCACGCGATAAAAAAGGGTCTTTACTCATAAGAAAGGATTCACAAATTGAATTGGTGCCGAGGAGAGGACTTGAACCTCCACGGGGTTACCCCCACAAACACCTGAAGCTTGCGCGTCTACCAATTCCGCCACCTCGGCATATTCAGGATGGGGCACTGTACAGATTACTGATATTCTTGTCAAGATAAGCCCCTTGCTGATTACTTCGGATCATTAATACCTGTCACTTACTCTTCAATGTCAGACTCTTCGGCTTCTTCGGCTTCTTCGGCTTCTTCGGCTTCTTCGGCTTCTTCGGCTTCTTCGGCTTCTTCGATCGACATCAATTCAGCCACTTCCTCTTCCAAAATACGTTTGGTATCTAAAATAACAATAACGGAGCTCTTCTCCAACACAAAACAACTCATACAATCTAAAGTCTTTCGCCCAAAATTTTCCGCAGGCCTAATTTGTTCTGCTGTCACATCAAAGACATCAGCGGCGAAATCAACAATCAATCCAACACGATTTCCCTCAGACCATTCCTCTTTAATAATAATAATGTCTGTATCTTCTTCATTATAGTCCCGGTCATCGAGATGAAAACGTTTACGCATATCCACCAGAGGAATTTTTACACCACGTAAATCTATAGCCCCCATCACATAATCCGGCGCGTCACTGAGATCAATGGTTGCCTGTTCCCAAACGCGAATTTCCTGGATTTCGAGGATATCAATGGCGTATTCTTTACTATCCAATAAAAAGGTCAGACATTGTTTAATGTCTTTGGAACTTCTATCGTTTTCTATTTCCTCAACCGGCATTGTTATCCCCCCTTGATGTGATGTACTACCTTGTCCCGCAAGTAAACAGGAAGAGCTTCTTCAGCTAGAACACTATTATCCATCAGATATTCGTAGTATGCCAGCCTTACCACATCCCTAGCATGAGGCAGAAAACCCGACTTTATTGTAACCTTTGACGAACACCTTTCGAACAACAAGTCTTGATAAACTTCCTCACCATTCCCCACAGCCACCCATTCTGATATTTCATCTGGAAGATTACCACATAAACTTTCAGGATCAGCTACACATTCTGTAGATAAATCACGCACGCCTTTTTCGGAACAGTGATAAGCCCCCCAATAAATCTGTTGCATACGCGCATCCAACACGGACACAACATAGCAAGGTTCTGTATCGTATTGCCCATAAGCGAGTGCTGCCAATGAAGAGATCGGAATTACGGGCAAAGATTTCCCGAACGCAAGACCCTGCGCTACACCAGCAGCAATCCGTATACCGGTAAAAGAACCGGGACCTTTCCCAAAGGCCACCGCATCAAGATCTGATAACTCCAACCCTGCCTCACTCAATAGAGAGTCAACCATAAGCAATAAGCGCTGCGCATGTTCTCTGGGTGCCACCACATATCGCGTTCGAACGTCTGATCCAATACTCAGAGCCACAGAACACGCTGTTGTTGACGTATCTAGAGCCAACAGAGTTACGGGTTTTATACAAACGGGAAAAGTATCCAAGAATAAAGTCCAGTGTTTAAATATATATCTGGAAGAAAGAAAAGCATTACATCAACACATACATATTCCATACTTTCACAAACACTAACCCGATAAGTTATGGACCTCATTAATCAATCTTACTCTGGATCATTCACCATACACTGGCCAATCCCACCAACGATAGGGCTGATTTTTAAGTGTTGGCCCATCATGCCAATTCATCAATCGACCATCCCAAGAATCCGACTCATTCCTATTTTGGTACCCATATTCTGCAGGAAGATAAACATCGTTATTTGGGTAAGAGTCGGCATAAACAACCCTGTCATAACCTTGATTCGCTCTTTTATAACGATCCTTTTCTACCCACTGATCAGACTGGTATTGGTACCCTCTAGAATCAGGGTGTCTTTTATACCGAACATCCCGATCTAAATTCGAATATTTTTGAACATACTGATTACGACTATCATAAGGATTCTGATCATAGTAACGGCGACTGTTTCTTTGATAATGATTAGGCCTACTATTGTCGCCGTAACCTTGCGAATAAGGAACTACACGAGACCTCATCAACTCAGCCGGCATAAATGGTTCTCCTGATACTGGTTGATTCCACCAGTCATACCGCTGATTTCTGACCGATGAAAAACCATTACCTCTATCTAATAACAGATCACCAGGATAACCTTGATGACTTAACCTTTCTTGGTACTGATGAATAGAGGAAAAATCCCGCTGAGGCAACCATTCTTCGGCAAAACACCACCCAGAAACCATCAGTAATCCAAACCAGCACATTCTAATCATAAGAAAATCAACGTAAAGAAGAGCGCATTAACACTCTTGGTATTAATTGAATAAAACTCTGAAACAGAGAAAAAATGAATTTACTTCTTTTTTGGCCGAATTCCACGTTTTTTTTTTGGGGTGAAACTTTCTTAGTCACCTGTTTTTCAACCACTACTGAGGTCGTCGGAACATCTACAACACGCTTCGGCTCAACCGACTTGTTTGGAGTTATTGGATTAACCGTATTTGACACCTTATCCGATCCCATCTTGCCTTTAACAGGGAAAAGGTTTAGCACCATATTCCTCAATGACGAAAACATTTTTCCTTTGAAAAATATCGCTAACAACGATTTTAATAATTGAAATATTAGCGTCGCCATCGCACAAACAAGAACCCAAATCATGCGCGGAAAATGTTCTGCAAAAGTCTGGATAGCCGAAGGTTCTTTATCCTCAATCACTTCTTCTGAAGCCCCATGTCCAGCATGCCCGCTTCCATTAGAATCATTAGATTCATCAAAAACATCACGACCAGCACTAATACAACCCAGAGGAATCACCACCAAAGTCAATAGCGTAGAAATTAAGACTCCAAATAACAAAGAAATGGCCATTCCTTGGAAAATTGGATCAGTCAAAATAACACTAGAACCCGCCACTAAGGCAAATGCTGTAATAATAATCGGTCGAGTACGTGCGGCACAGGAATTTATCACAGACTCTAACAACGGTTTACCCGAAGAAACCTCCATAATCGTAAAGTCCACCAGTAAAATGGAATTTCGTACAATAATTCCTGCCAGAGCAATCCAACCGATCATTGATGTTGCGGTAAATTCTGCACCCATTATCCAATGCCCAGGAATAATTCCTAATAACGTCAAAGGGATAGGAGCCATAATAATGGCAGGAACCAAAAAATTCCCAAACTGCCAAACAACCAACATATAGATAGCCACCAAGGCCACCATGAAAGCACCACCCATATCACGGAATGTTTCGAAAGTAACTGTCCATTCCCCAGTCCACTCAAAACCGCTAGTTTTTGAAGAACCAGGTACGCCTAAATATTCACCACTGATAGTTTGCCCATCTGGCGTAATATAATCTTGTAATTTTTCATCAATATCCATCATGCCATAAATAGGTGCACCCAAACGCCCTGCTGCCTCACCCACCACGTATTCAACTGCACGCAAATCTTTATGAAAGATAAGTTCATCCTGATCATACTCGGTAAACTTTCCTAACTCTGAAAGTGGAATAGATTGTCCCATTGGGTTGGGAATAGGCAAATCTCCCAAGCGCTGAATCTGCGAACGCTTCACATAAGGCAACTGAATAACAATATACGTAGGTTCAAGCACGTTTTTTTCTTTGATATCGCCAACCTGCATTCCACCCATAGCAATCAATAAATTCTGATTAATGGTATCAACAGTAATCCCCTGACGATTTGCCTTAACCATATCAATTTCAAAACGCCAAATTTTATGGCTATCGCGCAAATAATTATCCACATCCACCATAATATCCGAATCTTCGAAAAACCCGGTCATATCCTTTGCAACCTGACGCCTCGTCTCCATATCCGGACCATAAACCTCTGCTACAACAGACTGCAAAACAGGTGGACCAGGTGGCATTTCTACCACTGTCACCTTACCCCCTGCCTGATGCACCAACGGCGCTAACTCAGCACGAGCAGCCACAGCAATTTCATGACTACTACGTTGACGATCAGCCTTATCTGTTAATTGAATTTGCACTTCCGCCAACCATGGATCTTGACGCAAATAATAGTGACGAACCATACCATTAAAATCGAATGGCTTTGCCGTACCCACATAAACCTGAACATCTCTAACTTCAGGATATTTCAGCACCCCACTCGCCAATTTTGAAGCCAAATTGGCCGTCTCTGGCAATGCTGTACCATCCGGCATATTTAATACCAAGCTAAACTCAGATTTATTATCCAACGGCAACATTTTCACAGTCACAGCCGTCGTATAAAACATCAAACAAGCCAAAAAGAAGGCTCCAATTAATCCGGAGAGAAAGAAATAACCTTTAGATGTGGCCGAAAAACTCCCATCTGAGTTTTCTTGAACCATTGGCAAAACGACAGAACGATAAATTTTCTCCATCCGTTTAGCACTGGCTTCCTCTTCTTTTTCCATCTTATGCAGTTTTCTCATTGTAGGACGAATACGCATAGCTAACCAAGGCGTAAAAACAAAAGCCGCAAATAAAGAAAAAATCATAGCCACAGAACCCAATGCCGGAATGGGTTCCATATAAGGACCCATCATTCCTCTCACAAAGCCCATAGGCAACAAGGCAGCAACTACTGTAAAAGTAGCTAAAACTGTTGGGTTACCCACTTCACGCACCGCATCTACGGCTGTTTGTGTACCCATCTTTCCGGCCATAAGCCATCGTCGATAAATATTCTCGACCACAACAATCGCATCATCCACCAAAATACCAATAGAAAATATCAGCGCAAACAAACTCACCCGATCAATGGTATATCCCATAATCATGGCCGCAAAAACGGTAAACAAAATAACCACAGGAATAACCAGCGTTACCACAACAGCTGGACGAAAACCCAAGAAATACCACACCAGCAAGGTCACCGCACCTGTCGCTATAAATAGCTTAAAAATTAGTTCATTAACTTTTTGGTTCGCTGTAAAACCATAGTTACGTGTAATTGCCGCATGTACGTTATCTGGAATTATCTGGCCTTTTAGTGTTTCCAATTCAGCCAACACGGCATTAGCCACTTCAACCCCATTGGTCCCATATTTCTTCGATACCGCAATAGTCACTGCGGAACTTCCATAAGCCGTAATAGTTTTATCTTCATAAGCCGGGCCGGTATAATAGGTAACCATCTGGCTTGTATCTTCAGGGCCACGAGTGACCTGAGCCACATCCCGAATATATACAGGGGAACCGTCCTGACTAGACACTAATAAATTCTTAATATCATCAACCGTTCTCAGAAAACCGCCCGTCTGCAACCTCAACAAGTGCCCCCCTGACTCAACAGAACCAGCACTCATTCCAGCATTCGCTGTTTTCAAAATCTGTGCAATTTGCCCCAAACTAACCCCGTGACCTGACAAACGCTCAGGATATACTTCAATTTTTACTTGTTCGGAACGCCCTCCAGAAACAAAACCCAACCCAGTATTTTTTACTGTTTTTAACCGTTGTAGAACATCCTGGGAAAGGGTCCTAAGCATGGCATCATCCATATCGTTAGACCATAAAGTAACCGTCACAACAGGCACATCATCAATGCCCTTAGGTTTAACTAACGGCGGCATTACACCAGGCGGCATCAAATCTAAATTAGACTGAATTTTATCATGCACCTTC
>Ga0233445_1001201_pt1 | contig 20684 bp, 24 predicted proteins | sample SI_124_October20_5_FD_182779 | JGI IMG/M metagenome (GOLD analysis project Ga0233445, IMG submission 182779) | Seawater microbial communities from Saanich Inlet, British Columbia, Canada - SI_124_October2016_100_MG | ecosystem: Environmental > Aquatic > Marine > Inlet | place: Canada: British...
TTTCCTAGACAGAAATTCATATGTTCAGTAATTTGAATAGCACTAATCCCCGAGGGGTGTCTATTATAGTGGTCTGGGTTAATTTTATCCATTATATACTACATGCTCCTGATTCACAACCTGTATCGATTGTTTCGCTTCTATTTTCTTTATCCTTAGTTCTAATGTAGTACAACGACTTAAGCCCGTACTTCCACGCTGTAAGGATATCTCTTTTAACTCTATTACTATCCAATATCTTATTAGGTAATTTGGTTAGGTCATACCATTGATTTGTACTCATACCTTGGTCAATGAACTTCTGCAGTACCGCCATAAGCTTAATGTACTCAGAAGAATTATTACCAGGCATATCCCATGACTTCATATAGTAAGGCTCTTTCTCAAAGTCAGGTATTAAAGACTTAACTGTGAAGTTAGAAGCTTCAAATGTATCTGTTGTACTTTGAATAGGGTCAATACCTTGCGTAGAGTTGCTCACAAGTGATGAACTTGCCGTTGGTGGGATTGCACTTAATGTAGTGTTTCTTACTCCATACTCCTTAGCATCGTGTCTTAGTAACTCCCAATCACATAATAGGTCATTTGGGAAAATCTGGTCCACGTTGGCATTGTATGTATCTACTGGCATAATGCCTTGTGAGTATAAAGATTTATCTGAATATTCACAAGCACCTTTCTCTTTAGCCAAATTGATACTTGCTCTTACCAAGCCGAATTGGAACCGCTCTGCCCACTGATGTGTTAGCTTTAATGCTGCAGTTGTTCCAAGCGTAGCTTCATTCTTAGCCAAGAAGTGGGCGAAGTCACTGATACCAATACCTAGGAATCTATAACCTTTAGTAGGGTACTCAGTAGCGTTCATAGGGTATTCCTGAACATCAATTAGGTTATCTAAAAATCTTACTAATAGTGAGGTTAGTCGGTCTAGCTCATCAATATGTTCTAGCTTACCAAAGTTAACACAGCCTAAGATACATAGTGCAACCATCCCGTTGTCTAAGTCATACCCTCTAATACCGTCTTCTAGCACCATATAAGGGGCATCCTTGGATAACCCCTCGAACTTAACCTCACGCGTTGGTAAGAAGATTTCACTACATAAGTTTGTCTGTGTAATCTGCTCATCAAACATACCTTGACGATTAACGTTATCAATGAAGTGAATGTATATACGCCCTGTACCTACTCTTTCCTTAATCAATTTATTAAAGATTTCATTAGCAGGTAGTACCACTTTTCTAATTGAAGAGTCTTTCTCATACTCCTTATATACAGAGTCAAATAACTCTGGCTGCCCATACGTGCTTAGTAACAAAGGAACTTCTTCGGAACTAAACAATGTCCAATCTTTTTTAGCTAGTACTCGTTTAATAAACAAATCGGGCAAACCTATCGAGTAATCGATAAACCTTGCCCTATTTGTGTTACTACCTTGATTATTTTTATACTCAAGAATATCCATTATTTCCCAGTTGAATATAGGGTAATTAACTACTGTTGCACCAGAGCGTAGACTATTCTGTGTGAACTGCTTACTAGCAGCTTCAATTGATTTTAATAAAGGTAGAGCACCTGTGTGCTTTACTGTGTTATTCTTAACTGGCGCGAGGATGCCTCTCACGGGGGCCATATCCACCCCGATACCTGCTCTATTTGCCGTCATCAAGGATAGTGCATACTCAGAAGCTAAAATAGACTCTGTAGTATCCCCCATCTTTAGTAAACAGCAAGAACTAAACATCTTTAACTGTGTACGAACTCCACTAATAATAGGTGTAGGTAGACTGATCTTATCATCTTTAAGAGCGTTATACATATCAATAACTAAAGGTATACAGTTCTCTTCGAGAGCGAATATAGTCATTGCAATAAGCATAAACGTCTCTTGAATCATCTCTAGCCGTCTGTTTGTCTTTGCATCTTTAATCAAGTATTTACTGTCTAATTGAACAATACTACTGTAAGGTCGATTAAAATCATTATCATAATCCATTACAGACTCTAACATATCAATTTCTTCTTCACTATATAGTTCTAGAATACTAGGGTCATACAGTCCACAGGCTACGTTAGCATGAATATAGTCAATAAAGCGTGCTGGAGTGAAACTGCCATAACACTCTTTACGCATTTCTGTTACTAGTAGTCTACCTGCGAAGATTGCGTAGTCTGGCGTTTGTGGAGAAATCTTTTCCGCTGCAGACTTAATTAAGGTTTGCTGTATGTCGGAGGTTTTCATTCCATCCGCGAACTTAATATGTGCACTCAAAGCTGTATCTGATACTGATACGTCTAATTCTCTACCTAAGTCTTCCTTCTTACAATTCTCAAGCATTTGATGGATACGATCTAGGTCCATCTCCTCTTGTTTCCCATTTCTTTTAGTTATTAACATATCTCTCCAATAATTCATCTAACTCTTTAACGTTATCTTCTCCAATCGCTTCTTCACAATAAGTGAGTAAGTCCATTAGTTTATAATTATCTAAAATTAAATCCTCTGAGGCGTTTAAGTTCTTTACGTATACATAGTTCCCAGGTAAAGGCATTTGGTCATAAATATCAAAAGCACTGCCGTATTCCCTAATTAAAGCATATGCACGCTTAGCCCCTATACCCGAAATACCTTTAACGTTATCCCCCGTATCCCCCATTAAACATTTCATACTAATAAACTCTTCTGGAGAACAGTTGTGGGTTTCTTCAAAGTTCTGTACTGTAGTCTCTTTTCTAGTTACATAAGAGAAACGAGATATAAAGTTATTTACTAATAAGTCCCAGTCCTTATCTGAAGAAATCAACCAACAGTGCTCTAGGTCATTATCATCAAACTTACTTGCAATATAAGAAGCGATATCGTCCGCCTCTACACCTTTAAACTTAACTACGGGGAATACTTCACCCACTAAGTCTAAAGTTCTGCCGTACTCTTGGATAAACGCGGTGAACGCGTCTCTTTCTTCATCAGTTTGCTTCTCTCTTAACTTATCTCTATTACCTTTATACTCAGCATCTACTGCAAGTCGGTAACTAGATTTACCCCAATCCGACGTTACAATAACTTTTTTAGCACTATACGATTGAGCTAACGACTGTACTAAGCGTAAGTAGTCTGCCGCAAAATTAGTAGAGCCACTATGTTTATACCTAAAGGCTAAGTTAAGCCCGTCTACTACTAACAAGTTGTCTCTTTCTTGCACAGCTTTTAATTCTTTAAATTTCATAATCTTTCCTTCTTAAATATACTGGAGTCTTTTGTGTCTAACCAGCTTTCAAATAAATATATGTGTAAAGTTATTTCTTCAGTAGGCTGGTAGATTAATTCTGGAGTTATCATTTCAGCCACTTCAGTAGCTATTAACCATTTACCTCTATCCTTTTTAAATACTAAGATAGGTTCGGCCTTCATTTCTTTAGCCTCTCTATCCGCCTGTTCCCAAAACTTTTCTAATTGAGAGTTTGTATCGTTTAATAGGTTTGAGTGTATTTGGTCATCCTTATAGGATTTTACCTCTATACAGTAGTAATTAAAAGAATTGGATAAATAAACATCCCCTTTAATATGTCCCGCCCCTGATAGAGGCACTCTTTCCCAATTCTCTAAACCTGTTCGTTTTCTTAGTAAATCTCTAACTTTATACTCTGCCGTTCTGCCTTTCGCCCTACTATCAACCATTCTCCAACCTTGAAATATTATTCTCTTTAGTTATATTGATTTTGTTAAGTAATGGGTGTGTATACTCATGCGAAACAATGAAAGTATTTATCTCTGTTTCTTCTAGGAGTATCTCAATTAATTTCTCTTTACCCATGTCATCTAGGACTCCCATAACCTCATCTAAGATAAGCAAATTAAGTTTAGATTTAGAAAGTATATTCATTACCTTTCTTATCCCAAGTAGTGTAGCTGTGTTCACTCGTCCAAACTCCCCACTAGAAAGAGCTTCGATCTCAACTGTTCTACCTTCATCTATTATCTGAATATTCAACTTCTCCCCTTTCAAATTGAAATTCAATTGAAACCTTCCCGCAGATAATTCGGCTAGATACTTATTTATTTCGTCCTCTAGGTCTTTAACTAATGACTCAATTTTATAAGCAATTAAACCATTAGTACTAAAAGACTTCTTTAGTATATCTACTATAGCTACTAAACCTACTAACTCATCAAGTTCTGAAGTCTTAACACGTAGCTTTTCCTCAAAATCAGCAGTTTGTTCCAAAATCACATCTATTTTAGTATTGAAAGCAGTTGCTTTTTCATTGTGGGCTATTGCTTTCTTAATATCCGCACGCACTGTTTGAATAGTTTCCTTCAATACACGCATTTTAGTTTGCACTTTTTCCCTATCTACTAAGTTATTACTTTTTGTATTATCTACTAAGTTATTTAAGTTTTCGAAGTCTGCGACTACCTTCTGGTGGTTACGATAAGCTAATAGGCCCGACTTAGCACTTGTTACTATATCTTCAATTTCTTCTATTCTAGTAGCATTGGAATTAATTACTGCATTTGCTCTATCTATTAAATCTGTAATAAATTCTTCATCTACAGACTGCATACAGGTAGGGCATTGTCCATCTAATTTAGACAGTTTAGTAATTAATGCTTTCTTGTTGTTAGTTGCTGAAGTTAGGGAGCCTTTCTCTTGGACCTCTGAGTCCGTGGACTCCGGCTTGTCCACGTGTCTGCTTACTTCGTCAATATCAACATTTTGTAGTAACTTGATGTACTCATTGTTTTTGTTAATATCTCGGTTAATTTGCTCAGCATTATCTAACTCACCTTTAAGTTTCGCGTACTCCTCTACCTCGGAAGAAGCATCTTCAGGCACCTCTTTTAGTTCCATAGGCTTTGTATCTTCTAAAGCGTTTTCTGCTAACCAGTTTTCAATAGTGGAGCAACTAGCTTCAATACCTACTAAAGAAGAGTTATACTCTTTATGCTTTGTTTTAAATAACTCAAATAATTCTATGTACTTATCTAACCCTAAAAGAGCAATTAAAAACTTCTTTCTATTAGTGTCCGTAGCTTTTAGGAACTCTAGGCTAGAAGAGGCACTTTGATAGAATAACTGTGAAAACGTTTTATAGTTTAAACCTAATATGTTTTCAATTGTTTTATATGTGCCTGTAGTAGTATGACTACTAATATCAGTACCATTCTTAGATACTTTTAAAGATATACTAGACTTTCTATTTAGTGTAACTTCGTACTTATCTTTATCAACGTTAAACTCTAGTTCTATATGATAACCTTTCTCTAAGTGCCTATTTGGGATATCTTGCTTTTTTATTCCTTTATTGTTCTTCCCGTACAGTACTTCTTCAAGTATTAAAGGAATACTACTTTTACCTGTGCCATTTGTGCCTATCAATTGAGTAACTGTTGAGTCGTCAAAGTTAATTGAGTTCCCTTCTCCATAAGAGAAACAGTTATCCCATCTAAGCGTCTTTAGATAAATCATTAAATACTCCTAGTATGCTTTCTATTTTTTCAATGTCTAGACTCTGTACGTTCTGCAGGTACTCAAATAACTCTTCTTCTAAAGACATATCTTTTAGGTGAAGGGTTGCTTCTGTATCTCTGTTTACAATTTTCTTGTCTAGTAATTCATTATCTAAGTCTAGTCCTGCTAGTGATAATAAATCTCCTGTGACTTCATAAATGGTATGGTGAAAGTCTGTCTTTACCATATCCTCTTCTTTATCAACTGTTACCCTTATTAATTGTGGTAACTCTAAGTCAATCCACTCATACTCCGTAGTGTCAGAATCTAAAATAATTACTCCAGCTTTTACTTCTTTTCTATGGAATGACGTAGTCAAAGGGCTTCCTGGGTATACTATATTACGCTGACTATTTGAGTGTGCGTGTAGGTCCCCCGCGAATACCCTGTCCCAGTGTTCTAACACATCTAAGTCGATTTCTGGGGACACGTGCGGAGGGATTTCCCCTCTAACGTGCGTGTATAAAATATTGTTACTAAAGTCTTTAGTCTTAAAGGTCTTTAGTTCTGTGTACGGGATAAAATCCATATTATGTATAGAACAACTACTCGTTACAACCTTTACTAAAGGGTTTAACCCGTTTACTACGGTTTGTAGTTGTGTTAGAAAGGTGTGTCCTTTCTTAGTGGCTTCGTGGTTTCCATCAAATATAATGGTTTCGATAGTACAGCCTTTCACATAATCAAAGAATAACTCTAATTCTTCTAGATTAGGTACTTTATCAAATACGTCACCGCCCACTACGTTTAAGTCAACGTCTTTCTCTAGTTCGTGCATCTTTTTGAACATTGAGTGGAATCGGTCTTTCTGCCATTCTCTTGGTACATTTTTCTGCCCCAATTTAATATGCCAGTCTGCCGAGAATAATACTTTCATACTTTCCTCCTATAGTAAAAAGGGACGCAATAATACGTCCCCTTTTAAGGTCTTAACTTATTAGCCTAAATCCTCAGCAGATTCAAACTCCTCCATTACGTCCGCAGAAGTATCTTCTTCCTTATTGCCTAAGATATTACTCTCAATGAAAGTCTTTTGCTCATCTGAAGTAGGTCGTACTACGATTTGATCAATAGGCTTCAATTCAGCAATTAGTTCTAGATCAGCTGCACTAAGTGCTGCAGCCTTAATTTTCATCTGCTTAACTGTGTACTCTACATTAAACGCTAACGGGCCAGTTTTCTTACGGTTAACTGTAATATCCCAACCCGTCTTAGTATCCGTAGGGTCACCTAACTCTTCTGCAACAGTTAGGATTTGCTCAAACATTTTCTTTTTCAAGTTTAGAAGTTTTAGCTTACCGTCAGCACGGTCAATTGCCATAACTGCGTATGCCCAAGAACATTTAAGCTCTGGGAAGTAGTGACGAACCCAGTCTTTTTCTAAGTTCTTGAAAGACTCTGACTCTCTGTCAAAGCCTACACATTCCATAGGAAGGTTTTTACCTTCTGAACCCGGCACCCAGTAATTGTATCTAGCGACGATGTCGCCAACCATTCTGAATGTATTATCACCATCTACTAATGTTAGCAGCTCTGCGCCACCCTTCTTTGCTTTACCGTTGATTTTTTTAAATGTAATTGCCATTGTATTTTATTCCTCGTATTTAAATTGTATGTTATTTCCTACTATTTCTAGTAGTCCGTTTTGTTGTATATATTTTTCATGTATATCAGCATGTAAGAGCGGTAAACTTGCATTACCTTCTAAGTGATAACTTGTATAGTTTCTTAGACTGGCTAAGTGAATATACATTATAACTTCCGCTTCACTATAAAAGTCTAAAGACTCTAACAGTTCTTCGGGGTTCAAAATAAAACTATCTCCCTGTATTCCTTTTAGATTTAAATCCCTTAGGTACTTGCCCCACTTAGTGGGTACAACACCTCTTGTTATTAAATACATCAGAGCTAGCACAACCTTGGGCTTACCACCCGCGCATTGCTTAACTTTTTTCCAGTTATATTTTATCATTTATGCGACTATTATACCAAAGTTTGACCTTTTTGTCAAGTAATATTTTTAAGTTAGGTTGTGTACTTTATAGCCTAATTTAAGGTATAACCCAGCTCGTGCAGTAGCCTGGTTGTTAGCTGTAGACCCCTTTAAATTCAAGTCAATAACTTCAGGTGTCATCTTACCTTCCTTAAGTCTGATAATTCTACCTATAAGTTGGGTTAACATAGGTTCATTATTAATGGGTGTTGCTAGCACCAAACAAGACAGAGAGTTTAATGAAATGCCTTCTGAAAAGATACTAATACTACCACATAATATATCTTTGTCTATATCAATAGATTTCAGCATTTCGTCTCTATTCTCAGTCTTACCTGTTATAACCATTGCATTAGGCCCACAAAGCTTAGCTATAGCTTCTAAGAACTGTACTCTGTCGCCTACTACTAGTACCTTGTGCCCTTTTATAGCTTGGGTTTGTGCAACATCCGCTACTAATTGCTTGTAATCATCTCTCTTAACTAGATCATTTACTCGCAAGGCCCAAGGCATATTTCTATTACTACTAAAGAATATACCTGTCTTTAGTATATATACTTCGGGTTTCATTGAATTCTCAACCGGAGGTTGGTGTAAATCAAATCCGAAGTAATCTTTTAACACAACGTGTCTGTTATCCTTTCTCTGTAGAGTCCCGGATAACCCTATCTTCACTGTTGCCTTTATTTTATTTAATACATCAGTAAAAGTTGCTGCGGGAGTATGATGGCACTCGTCTACCAACACTGTGCCAAATTCTTCTATTAATTTAGGTACACGCTTTCGTATAGTTTGTATATTGCCTAAAACGATTGGGGAGTCTAAATTGAATTGTCCCGACCCAATGATGCCCGGTTTAATACCAAAGCACTTTTCTACTTCTTTAGCCCACTGGTCTCTTAATGCTATTGTATGTACAATAACTAATGTCTTGTACCCCATCTTAGCAGCTAAAGCCAACCCTAGAAAGGTTTTTCCATAACTAACTGGAGCATTAATTAAGCAAGAGCCCGTTACTTTATCGAATATCTCTTGCTGAGAAGGTCTAAGTTCAAATCTAAACTCGGGGAAATTTGCGGGTATCTTTACTTGCTTATCTACTAATACATAGTCCTCTGGAATTAAGTCAGTTCTACCACTAGGGATAGAGTATAAATCATATTTAATTCTAGTAGCGTTTCTAATTATTAGTACATTGGAGTCTAAAGGGTTTCCTGTCTTTTGCTCAATCTCATACGTTAAAGTCTTTTCTAGTGTTTCTACTAATTCATCGTTTACATTAAGGTATATTCGGTTACTAAGGACTGCCTTATTCATACTTTCCTCCAAGAGTCGGGTTTCTTTTTCTTTGATACTTCATATAAGATATAACCCCCATCAAATTGTAGCACACCTGCATACGCATAATCCAAAGGGATATCTTGATGCATAATGAAAGGGGTGTGTATACCTCTTACTATAATCTTTGTGGTCTCAAAGGGTAATCTTACTAATTCTGCTATTTGTTTATAAATTAAGCGCGCCTTTCTAGTTTTGACGTATTTAAAGATAACTCCTTCATCATCTATAAAAACCTTTTTGGAGCTCATAATCACGTCCTTAGCATTAGCCACGCTAGTAGGTAACGAATATTTAAACTTTTTCAAGCGTAGTCGGCGCTCACCTAATGTTTTGCCTTCCAAATTCCGATCATCTATAATATAAATATTGTAGTGCGTGTGTACCTTGACCACTCCATTAATATCAGTTATTTTTGTATACCCTCTCAAAGGGTATACAGGATACTTAATATTTTCTAGAGGTTTGCCAATCATCCCCAAACTTCCTCTGGGTCTGTAAATGAGTAATCATCTCCAATCTCCACATCAATACCAATAGGAGTACCTGGGATACTTACACCTCTGTCTAGTTGCGTAAGTTCCTTTAGTTTATCACAGTACTCTTTTAAGTCATCTTCGTGTACTTCAGCAAGAACTGAGTCATGTACTAGACCAAAGATTTTAGCGTCTAAACCTCTAGCCTCGATGTATTCTTGCATATCAATACCTGCTAGTAAGTTTACATCTGAAGCTACTGATTGGATTAAAAAGTTTACCGCACTACGTACTTCATGCCCTACTACAGCTCTATCTGTCGAGATAACATTAGGAACTCTACGCTTTCTTCCTAAGATACTGTAGATAAACTGATTCTGTTTAATAGCTCGTTGAGACTCATCTAACCAACTTTTTAGTCTGTGGAAAGTTTCAAAGTAGTCCTTAATAGCGTCCTTAGCTTCATCTAAACTAACTCCTGCCGTTTCTGCTACCTTTTGAGGCCCAGAACCGTATAAAATACCAAAGGAGATTGCTTTAGCGGCTTGTCGTTTTTTCTTAAATTTTTCTGTTACCTCTTCAACTGCACAAGGTAGCTGAAAGATTCTATGTGCCATTGAGCTGTGGAAGTCTCCACCACTAATAAATACATCTTGTAAAGCCTTGTCTCCTGATAAGATTGCTGCTACATACATCTCTGCTGTGGCTAAATCCTGCGATACAATTTTATACCCAGGGCGTGCTTTAATACAAGACTTAACAATCTTATTATCTCTAGGTAATTGCTGCATGTTAAGCTTACCGCTTGAACTCAGCCGACCTGAAGTTGTAGAAGTAAGATTAAATCCGGTTCTTAGTCGCTTATCGGCATCTAGTGCAGGAATGATCTTATCTAAGTAAGTATTCTTAATCTTACTAGCTCTACGAATACCTAATATGGCTTCTGGTAGAGGGTGTTCCTTAGACAGAATTTCCAACACTTCAGCATCTGTACTAATTGCTCCAGTACCGGTCTTCTTTCCCGGCACGGGTGTTAGACCCAATATGTCGAAAAGTAGTACTCTTAGTTGCATAGGAGAGTTAGGGTTAAATAACTTACCTTGGTTTTCCTCGAAGGTATGAAGCTCCTTGTAAGAGTACAAGTTATCTTGCAGCTCCTTAATTTGAGCGGACATCTTAGTCTGCCCTTTAACAAGTCTATCCATATCAAAAGGTACGCCATTATTTTCCACTTCTTTAAGGAAACGCATACCCGGGATTAGAATGTCTGTGTAAACTTTCTTTAGTTTAGGACTCTTGTCAATAATTGGTTTGAACTTAAAATATAGTTCAATAGTTGCTGCGGTATCAATAGCTGCATACTTAGATAAGATGTCGAATGGGATTAAGTCATATGTAAAGTCCATTTGCTTAATCTTATGTGTCTTACAGTAGTCTGATCTAAACTCTGTTAAGGCTTTATCGTAGTCACCTAAGTTCTCACAGTACTTCATAGCAAGGGCCTTTAGTCCATGCGTTCCCGGAGTTTCATCAAGATTATAGTGCATAATCATAGTATCATCAATTCGGGGGAACTTAAAGTTAAAGTGGTACTCAAGCATATGTAAGTCAAACTTAGCATTATGCATAACTACATTGTACTTAATAAATAGTTGTTGTAGCAGAGACTCTAGTTCTTCATCTATACAGTCTGTGGAAATATAGACACCTTGGTCTACTTTATGAGATAGTGAAATACCTAGCACGTAACCGTCTCTAGGGTACAATGAGGTAGTTTCCGTATCTACAGCAATTGTATCAATATCTGTCATCTCTAAAACCATACGGCAATACTCTTTAGCACGATCCTCATCTTCAATACCTTCGTACTCCCCTTCTACAGTCTCTGCGATAGTACCCGCTACATGCTGATTAATCTTCTTAGCTGCTTGAGCAAATGCTGGTTTACCGTCTGGTTTAAAAGACAGCATAGCAGGATTAATCATAGGTAAAAATTTACCATCCACTAATTGTCCTTGGTACTGAGTAACTGAAGTAATCTTAGCATAATTCTTAGCAGCCTCAGAGCCTACTAATAGTACAAAGTCATAATCATCAAGGTTTACCTCTAAAGTAATATCCTTCTTTAATAACTTCTTAATCTTAACATCTGACATATGTAAGTTCTCAAACTCAAAGTCAAAATATGCTGCGTAGTTCGTGCTTCCTGGTGCTTTATCAATAATTGCTACTTTTTTCATTTTTAATTTCCTTTTTCGATTTTATAATGTATATTATACAGAAACTTTAGGTTTTTGTCAAGAATTATTTTTCTCATAAACCAACTCTCTTAGTGCCATAACATCTTCTTCAGATAGATCCCCTGGGTCTACCCCATCAGGTAATGTTATTACTTCTGTTAAATATTCTTTATTTATTTCTTTTTCTAGTTTGTTTGCTGCAGTCTGTCCCGCTGTATCTCCGTCAAATAAAATATATACTTTATTTAGACCTTGTAATTTGAAAGGGTCTAGTTTCTCTTCCCAACTCTTTAAAAGTGTTTGAGTGCCAAAGGCACACACAGTATTAGGAAGCCCTTTATCCTGTAGATTAAGCATATCAAATATGCCCTCAACTAAAATTATTGACCCTTGTAACATTTTCGGCTTACTAGGGAATAAAGGGGGCGATACTTTAGGCGGAGTCAACATATACTTAGGGTTAACATTACTGTGCATGTGTCTACCTATGAATATGATTATCTCGCCTAGAATATCTCGTATAGGAAATACTATCCTATGCTCGAAGTCTTTATGTGTAAAGGCTTCAAATCGGATTAATGTTTCTGCCGATATATCTCTATAAGAATCTATAAAAGGTACTGCTCCAATAGGCATCGAAATGTCTGCTGCTAGTAACTTAGATATTTTCTTTTTGACGTTCTGTATTCTGACATCTTTTAGGTCATTAACTAACCCGAAGTGTTTAAATATAGAACCTTTAAAACCACAACTAAAACAATGGAACGCTCCAGTTATCTTATCAATACGCATAGAAGGCGTACCGTCCTCGTGCTCGGGGTTTAGACACTTTACTACAAGGTCTCCGCCCTGGCTGGAGAACTGTACATGTTTATCACTTAATACTTCTTCTGCATTCATAATTTAATAGGATAAGTCGTCTGACATTTTATTTAAAGTTTTAGCCTTAGGGGGCTTCTTTTTAGTGGTACCAATTTCTTTATCAGTAAACGGTACATCTACTGGAGAAATCTTCAATGAATTCCAACTAATAGTACTAGAGAAATTCATTGGTGTTCCATTTCTCATTTTTGTTGTTTCAAAACTGAATACCCCTGTTTCATGCTCTTGAGGTTTAAGGATAAAGGCTCTATCTGCCGCATCCAAAATACCTTTAGAGTACCTAGCTTCGCCTGTTGCGTCGATCTGATATGGAGCCACGATACAAACATTATGCTTTCTAGCTAAGTTCTTTAACTCTTTACTTAATGTAAGCTGTGTCTGCCAATTATACATATCATCAGCAACAATTTGGTTTACATAGTCCACAACTACCAGCTTTAATTTGTCGCCAAACTGTGCTTTAAAGTTCTGTAAATGTAAATCAATGTTAGGAATAGTCAATCTTTGGTCATCAATAATAACCATTTGGTTATCGGGCTTTAGTAGCTTCTCGTGATTTAACTTCTGCTCAAACTTATCAAAGTCTTTGTGTACTAGATAATCCTCTAGTAAGTCTTGAGCATCCACAAACATTTCTGCTCGATGGTGAGCTAGGGTCATCATGTCTCTTTGTGAGCTTTGACCTCTCATTAAGTTTGTGTTATTCACGTCTGCTAGTATACTCATGGTTCTAGAGAACACTTCTTGCGCTCTCATTTCAATACTAAAGTACACACTTGAGTTGCCCATTAAGTATTGATTGACCATAAGATTTGTACTTACTACTGATTTACCAGAACCTCGGTACCCTCCGAAGAGTACTAATTCTTGAGGAGCACACCCGCCTAAAGCAGAGTCGTACTTGTTATTAAGCCCCATAGGGAATAACTGTTCCGCTTCCTCAATATTAAACAAGTTCATGTCCGACATAGTGGCAATCTTTTCACTTGTATGCGTTTTTTCATCGAGATACATAAGGATATGGGCAATCTCATCCTTTACTTCGTCTGTATCCATCATTGTAACTCTATCTACAAACTTATCAATCTGTAGTAGCGCCTCGTTCTGTGAGAACTCATTGACCAAGGCCTCAATGGCAAGGTCTAAGTCTACATCTGGAGTTTCTAACTCTTCTAACGCTTTCAATGCCCGTTTTAAAGGCCCATCCCTTGTTAGTAGTAGTAAGTCCTCAAAACCAGGAATTTCTTGATGCTTAAGATAATGCTTATTAATAGCACTATATATAGAGGTATGCGAAGACCCAAAAAACGCTGCTTTTAACCGTGTCCAAGCATCAAGGCTCCTTTCTTCTAAGAGCTTGTGTAGGACAATACTTCCTATATCCGCCATATTAAGTTATCCTAGTTTAGCTTCATTATCAATAATAACTCTATTCAGTTCAATTTCTAGCTTTTCTAGAATTTCTTCCCTAAGTACTGCTAGTTTACTTTTATACATAGCTCCTGCGTCATGATACAGCTCTATTTGTTCTTGGGTAATTAATCCTTGAATACCAAAATAGATGTACGCATTAGCGGTATTATACGTTGGAGCCACTTTTACAGTAGTTCCGGGTCCGAAGTAGTCAAGATTTTGACTTACAACCTCATCTGGGACTAAGCTGTCCATGTCTTCGTACTCTACAATTATTTTCATACCTTTCTCCAGAGAATAAAAAAGGGACGGGTATTGCTACCTGTCCCTTAAAGCTGTTTGTTAAGCGGGACTACTTATGCAGTAGCGCGCTTAGCAGCAGCAGTAGCAGCTTTCTTCGCACCATCATAGTTAGAGCAAGAAATGCTACGGTGTGTCAACATTGTTTTAACGCCACGTACTGTTTTGCCAATCGCATCAGCGATATCTTCAACAGACATGTCAGAAACACTGCCAAGAGCTTCTAAAGCGTCGGTCTTCACTTTAGCGTGTGACTCACGCTGCTTAGGCATAGAAACGCCATGAGTTCTAGAAAGACTAAGAGCCTTTCCACGGATAGAGTTAATGCTTTTACCTAAAGCATCCGCGATATCCTCAACAAAGTCACCATTACCGATCATTTCTAATACAGTAGCTTCTTCGCTGTCTGAGTAAGTACGTGCAGCAGCTTCACGTACTGTTGGCTTAACTGCTTCAGTTAATTCCATAGACAATAACTTGCCTTGAATTGACTTAGGGCTAAACTCACCATCAAATACCATCGCAGCGATTTCGCCGTAAGTATAACGACCAGAATTGTCATTAACAAAATCTGCTAACTCAGATTCCTGAGCTTCAGTATATGCGCGTGTGTTAGCTTTAGCAGCTAATTCTACTTCGTAACCCATCTTGCGTAACTTAGAAGAAATACTACGTGGAGTAGTCTCTAATGTTAATGCAGTACTAGTTACTGTAGCTTGTGTTACTGGTGACGTGTCGCCAACCAGTGATGTTAGTGTGTCAGTACGTTCGTCTGTCCACTTTGGAATAGAATTTGCCATTCTTTAATCTCCTATAAGTTGTTTAATTGTTGTGATGTCTATATTTAGACTTTCGGCTTTTGTTCGTTTACTTGATTGTCTACCCTCTTCATCTATTAGTATATCTGTATTCTTGCTTACGCCCGATACGATAATATAACCTTTAGACTTGAGATATTCGCCCGCTTCTGTCCTGTTCTTAAAGTCAACCAGCTTACCTGTTATGCAAACCTTAAGCCCATTACTTTCTACTGGGCTACTTTCTTGTTCAGAAGATTTAAAACTCAAAGGCAGTTTGTTGATGCCTTTGCCGAAATACTCTTTAGCAACCCAGTCTAAGATAGATTCAATAGTCTTCTGTCCTAACCCTGCTTGCTTTCCTTTCTCCTCATCAAATTGCTCAATGTGGGATATAACTGCAGATAATTTCTTACCTGCTGTAGACCCTACTAAATTTATAGAGAAAGCGTGCAGTAATGATGCTAGGTCTGCAGTCTTGCTGACTTGGATGTTGGAGTAAATCTTTACTCCGTTTTTCCCAAGGACATCTACTAATGTGCTTTCTGTTAAATCGTATAGGTCTATTATAGTTGTGATACCAAGTTTTTCAATACTCTTCGGGCCTAGACCCTTAATCTTTAAAACTTTCGCATAGTGTTCTAACTTCTTAGACGACTGTGCCTCACAGCTTTCATTTCTACAAAATAATTGGTCTTTAACTTTAACTAAGTCCGCGTTACACGCGGGGCATTTAGTTGGTTGAGTTATTATTTTATAAATTTGTTTTTTCATTCTATATATGTATATTATACTTAAGTTTTACCATTTTGTCAAGAACTATTTTACCTGAGGTTATAATTAAATTCTTTTTATCACTCGGGGTATGATACCTCCCGCTCTTTCTACCGTTACGGTACACCCTATCTCTAACCCTAAGTCCTCTATATACTTAATGTTATTCAAAGTCGCCTGGGTTATCTTAGCCCCTTCAATTTCTATTTGGTCTAAAATAGCTACCGGAGTAACTTTACCCGACTTTCCTGTTTGCCAAACTACATCAAGTAACGTTGTTGGAACTCCTGCACTACGCTCTTTGAAAGCATAGGCACCTTTCGGGTGTTTAGAAGTTTCTCCGTAGTTCTTAAAGTCTTCATAGTTATCCACTCGGAATACCTTACCATCGGTAGGAAACTCTTTCCAGTCTTGTTTAGTAACTACATTAAAACCTAAGCACTCTAATAGGTACATATCTTGAGAGAAAGAATCACTCATACTAGGTTGAACATTGTATGCAATAAAAGTTAAATCTCTACTAAGAAACTCTTGCGTATCTTTTAGATTTAATGCACCTGCCGCATAATTTCTAGCATTAGGTATCTCTTTTGGAGCTACAATCTCTCCAGTAACTTGGAACTCTCCCATATTATTAACCATATAGGGTACAGGCTGGTTAAATATAAACTTATTAGTTATATCTAATCCTTCAAAGCCATCACCTCTTGTTAAAACTTGTTTAACTTTACCTTCACTATAGAAGATTGAGATAGCCGCCCCATCCAACTTAGGGGTTTCAATAATATTACTACTGTATCCCTCTAAAGGATTTTTACCTTCGCCCTTATAATACTTTTGTAGGGAGAACATTCGGTATGTATGCTTAACGCGGTCACTAACAGGAGCGCCCAGTTCCTCAAACTTATGAGCTTCGGCCAAAAGGTCAAAGTCTTCGTCTGACATTGTGGGTTTTCCGTCGTAGTAGGCTTTACTAGCCCCTCTCAACTTTGTCGAGATGTCCGTCATGTACAATTTCCTCCAATTCTTTTCTTAGTTCCTTAGCGAAACTAAACTTTACTTCTGTTTCTGATAATAAATCTACTAATGCGTCAAATAGTTCTGCCACTGACCCTATAGTCATTGGTATACAAGCTCCTTCTTTAGTGGGTAAGTACCCTTCATCGAAACTAAGATAATACTTTCGTATATGTAAGTACATCTGTTCTCTGAACTCAGAAACGGTTAGCCTATATTGCTCTCCTTTAACTTCATTTTCATAGATTACTCTATTGTATAATTCACTCATAGTCCATTTGACTAGCAGCCTGTCTTACGTTTATTCCCTCATCTTCCAAGTGAGTTAGACTACCTAACTCGTACCAAGGTTGACATGCATACTGAGAGTTTTTGCCATATGTCCAAATACGGTATACTTTACCATGTTCCTTATCACATTGTATTTCTTTATCAATGGAAGCTAAAGTATTGTATCTTGACGACCAGCACATCTCTCCGTGTTCATATTCTTCTTTTAATACTTCTTCTGGAAGCATTTCGGGTCTAAAGTAACTTGAGGCCTTAGCTCGTGGGGGTACATTGTATTTTTCGATAATACCTTTAATAAATAAGGTAGAACGATAATTACGTTTTGCCAAATCTACTATTGATGTGCCTTTTAGGTAGTCAAGGACAATGCCTTCTAACTCTAGTGGGGCAACTGGTGTTCCTCGTTTCTTGGCTTTAAGGCGTTTAGTCATTGCGACTCTATCCTTGTAGCCTTCCATAATGTTGTTAAGACGAGTAGTATTATAACTAATGTTAAGCATTTTACAGGCTTCCTTTTTAGTTATGGGTTTTTCTGCCTCTAAGAATTCGATTACTCTTTTGACACTGCTGTCTGTTAAGTCCTCTCCTGCTTTTACCTTAACCCCACGCGTAGCCATTAGTCTTCCTTGTTAAGTTTATCTACTACTTCAAAGAAGTATAGTGCGGCTTTACCAGTAAGTTTCTCGATAATATCAGTATCAATTTCTACACCAGCGTCAGTTAAGGCACCATTTAACTTATCAATTTGTTCTGCTTTGCTCACACGCTTAGGCTTATCACCACCTTCACTTGCTGCTTTTGCTGCTGGAGCTTTCTTTACATAAACTCCTGCTTTTGAAAGAATCATACGCACACCATTAGGAGTTTGCCCAGTTTCCTCAGCTAATTCCTTAACGATATCCATACTATTTTCAGGAGTAGGTTCTCTATCCTGATATTCTGCGATTACTTCTGCTTTTGCTTCATCTGTCCAAGCCATATTTTTTCCTTATGTTAAATTAAAATTTTTCTGTGATTTCTCAATTTCACAAACATATTATACCAAGATTTAACCATTTTGTCAAGAAATATTTTAGCATTTCTACCTAAATACTTCAGAGACAAAAAAAGGAGGCCGTAGCCTCCGATTCGCTTTACCTAAAAAATATACTTAATCAACTGTTTCGTATTTCGACAGTCGTGCTCTAATATTATTATGTTCCTTAGCATTTTCAAACCCCTTATCATAAAGGGCTTGTAATACTTTCATAGGTGTTTTAATAAGACTAGGTTTTAAGTCCTCTCTTAGGTTATGTAACAGTACAACTGAGCTAATTAATCCTTCTTTGTTCAAGATTAGTCCCCTGCTTCCTCGTTAGTTGATGCAGTAATTTCTCTAGTCAGGTCGCGTAAAGCCGACTCCGTCTTAGCTACGTCTAATCTTAGGTCATTTAACTCGCCTGACCACTGTCTATAAATTGATACTAAACTTTGCTGTTGCTCCGTTAGTTCCTCAAATTTGTATTCCTTATCCTCAATAGTAATTGTTGATTGTTTCTCACTCATCTTCTTGTTCTCCGTGTTTACTAGCAAATACTTTTGCTAGTGTAATTATGAATATCTCTTGCTTATGTGGTATTAGTATAGGTATTATTAGTAATGGAGCAACTATCGATGATAGCACTATCCATATTAGTTGTGTCAGAATGGGACTCGTTAAACATATACAAGAGGGGTTCAGTTCTAGCGCTAACTTGATTGCTGGGGAATATAGTACTCTAAGAGACATAATCCCTCCAGAGAGCGCAAAAACTAGATACCACAAGTACCAAGTCATCGATTTTCCTCCGAATTTTTTATTTCGATATGGTATATTATACCCAGATTAGAGCATTTTGTCAAGTACTATTTTTCAACTACCCATAAAAAACCCGCAATTAAGCGGGTCTATAGGGTTAAGAGCCTCCCGACTCTTTGGCTTTTATGTAGTCTCGAACTATGCCCGACCTAACAATGTCATCGCTAGTAAACTCATTGAAGCAGAAATGCTTTGGCATCCTTTCTAGTATCTTTAAAAAGCTTTCAATATCCTTTTCATTGTTTCTAGTAAAGTCGGTTTGACATGTGTCACCACAAAACACTATCTTAGAGCCTTTACCTAACCGGGTCATAGTAGAGTCAGCTTCATGGCTGGTTAAGTTCTGGTACTCATCAACAATAATAATAGTTTCATCAAGGGTTATACCTCTAATATAAGAAGTGGTAAGAAAATCTACAATACCATTCTTCTTCATTAGCCCATATGCATCACCTCTTCCAAACAACTCATTACAAATACCCATATAAGGTAATTCATAAATTGCTTGTTTCTCTTCTAATGTACCTGGGAGGAAACCTACATCTCTTGTTGCCACTGCGCTTCGTACGATAACTATTCTTCTATAATTAGTCTTACTTGTTAGTATCTCATTGAAAGCTTTGTACAACGCCATAAAGGTCTTACCTGTACCAGCACTTCCCGATAATACTTGAGACTTCCCACCCTCATAATTAATAAAGAAATGACCTTGTGCTTCTGTTAATGGATTAACGTCTTTTAATTCAAGGTGTTGCTTATTCATAAGTGCTTTCGCACTTGTCACTTTGCTTCTACTCATCTATTTCTTACACTTGCAAGAGCTTGAACTCTTAGGCGTATCGAATAGTTTATCTGCAGCCTTGTATACTATTGCTTTTAACCCAAAGATAACTAGTACTAAGATACTAATAATTGTTGTATACCACTCTGGAGCTGCAGCTAAACTAGCCCAGGCCTGCTCCATTGTGCTTTCCGAAAACAATGGCATAATAAATGTTACTAGTACAGGAAATGAAAATACTAACACAATAAATTCATCTTTCCAAGAGGATTCCATAGTCTCCTCCTTTATTTGATGTTCTACTTTTATTTGCTCTATTTCTTTACTGATATACTACTCCTTGCGTTATACGCAATACATAAAAGGCGCCCAGTCACAGGTAGCCATTAATAAAGACCCATTTATATAGGGCAACAGTGAGGTGACTCCCACTTACTTAAATATAAACAGAGGTACTGCTACAAATAGTACTATAACTCCCCCTAATACTGCTAACAAGTACACGCATGTCTTACATTTCTCCCATGTCCAGGATTTTGTTTTATCTAACGTCCCTATCCAATGTATTAAGTTATGCATCTTAATTCGCCAATGGGTTATCTAGCGCTCTTTGTACCTTGGCATTTAACCTATCCTCTAATTCCTTTATATCAGTTTTATTTGATGCTCTTAGTTGGTCACGTTTAGTTTCAAATCGTACTTCGGCATCGTCAATCATATCTCGTACTTTATCCTCTAAAGCATTAACATCATCTTCTGTTCTATCTGATACCTTTTCGATTCTACTAATATCCTCTCTAAGACCATTTTTAATATCTCTAGTATAATCTAACGTACTCTCAATCTTAGTATCCATCAAATCCATTTGCGTTTGATAGGCTTCTAAGTCTAAATTGGCAAGGCCCTCAATCTTCTGATACATAGTGAATCCACCATACAACGTACCCATCACTGTAGATAATACAGCGAATGCCATACCTAATTGTGTAGGGGTCAGTTTATAACCAAGGATACTAAATTCACCGTTGGCGA
>Ga0233445_1001215_pt1 | contig 20440 bp, 17 predicted proteins | sample SI_124_October20_5_FD_182779 | JGI IMG/M metagenome (GOLD analysis project Ga0233445, IMG submission 182779) | Seawater microbial communities from Saanich Inlet, British Columbia, Canada - SI_124_October2016_100_MG | ecosystem: Environmental > Aquatic > Marine > Inlet | place: Canada: British...
TAACCAACTCTGTCTGTTTGTCATGGTAACGATTAAACCACAAATCAAGACCTCCAGTATCAAGCGCTTCACCACCAAAAATCACATATTTTAAAGAGAGTTTGCTTTCCTGTGATACGGCAACCGGAATTAACTGCTTGAACGCGGACGGGGTCTGGTTCAGAACGGTTACTTTTTCTTTAACAAGGAATTCGTAAAACTCATGCGGAGATCTGGCCGTTTCGAAAGGCACAACTACGAGTCTGCCTCCATAGAACAAAGCACCGAAGATCTCCCATACTGAAAAATCAAAGGCAATAGAATGAAAGAACGACCAGACATCAGAAGAGGTAAAATGAAATATGGGTTCCGTACTTTTAAATAAACGTGCTACATTTTCGTTGGTAACTAACGTGCCTTTGGGTTTCCCGGTTGAACCTGATGTATAGATAACATAAGCAAAGTTTTCAGGTAAAACATTATGTGTAAGATCCGTATCCCTTTGTTCCGGAATATTATTAATGTCGACGATGTCGCCGTTATAACCTGACAATTTAGCCGTCAGGTCTTTCTGCGTTACTATTACCTTACACCGTGCGTCCTCAACGACAAATTTAATTCTCTCACCGGGATACTCCGGATCAATAGCAACGTAAGCCCCACCAGACTTTAATATGCCGAGGAGTGTGATGATCATATTCTCAGAGCGTTCAAGTAAAACACCAATCAAATCATCCGACTGTACCTGGTAGCTCTCCTTCAAGTACCTGGCAAGACGATTTGCCTCCCTGTTCAGTTCCCTGTATGTTAACTCTCTGTCTTTAAAAACTACTGCAATATTATCCGGTGTCCGCACTACCTGTTCTTCAAAAAGCACTGATAATGTTTTGTCACCAGAGGACTTTTTATTGTCAGTGTTAAACTCATATAATAGCTTACTCTTTTCCGATTCAAGTAAAATATTAATATCATCTATACACTTTTCGGTATCAGCAATAATGCTCATTAATATAGACATTAAATGGTGTTTCGCACTGTGTATTCTATCTTCATGGAACAATGAAGTGTTAAATTCGATACTGCATTCTACTTTTTCCTCAACTTCCGAGAAGATGAATGCTAAATCAAATTTGCTGATATGATAATCGACCCAGGTTTGTAAAATTTCAACTCCCGGTATATGAAACTCTGTTTCTTCACTGTCTTGATGTGTTACCATGACATCAAAAAGTGGAGAACGATTCACCTCACGCTTAACGACAAGCTCATCAACAAGCATATCAAACGGATATTCCTGATGATCAAAACCATCTGTCACCGTCTTTTTTACTTGATTGAGCAGCAAACGGAAAGAACCCTTTCCCGTCACCTTATCTCTAAGTGCTAAAGTATTCACATAATAGCCGATCTGTCCTTCAAGGTCTTTATGCTGCCGGCCGGCCACAGGGCAGCCAACAATGATATCCTCCTGGCTCGTATACCGGTAAAGGAGGACTTTTACCAATGCGACAAGACACATAAACAGGCTTACACCGTTTGCTTTACATAATTCCCTTAATGAATCAGTGTCCTCCTTATTGATGATAAAGTTTATCCTGTCTCCTTTAAAACTCTGAACCTTTGGCCGGGTAAAATCCGTGGGCAGATGTAAAACCGGTATTTCTCCGGAAAGTTTTGCATGCCAGTAAACGCCGGCATCTTTTAACTTACCATTCAGTATCATTTCATTATGCCACGCACTGTAATCTTTATATTGCACAGGAAGAGGTTCCAGTAAAGCGTTCATTCCAATCAACCTGGACTTATACAGCATAAAAAGCTCTCTCACAAATATAGATAAAGACCAACCATCGCATATAATATGATGCAGAGTCATAAGAAGCATATAATGTTTATTACCCAGCTTAAGCACCTTTACCCTTATCAGTTCCTCTTTTTCTAGATCAAAAGAGGCATGAGCGTGATTGTATGATTCGGTCTTTACTTCCTCTTCAGGATTTTTCCTACCGCTGAGATATTCCATAGTAATCTTAAACACCTTATCTTTTTCTATTTTCTGTCTGGGTTCTCCTTGAATGGTTATAAACTGTGTTCTCAATATTTCATGCCGTTCAACAAGTTGATTTAAGGCACAGGTTAGCGCCTCAATATCCAGATCTCCCTTAATAGTAAAAGATGCAGGAATATTGTAAGCGTTTGAATTCTCTTCAATTTTATCCAGTACCCATAATCTCATTTGGGCATGTGAGATAGGATAATCAGTCGCTTCAGGTACTTTTTTGATCGGGATATAACGACTCTGTTCCCTATTATCAATAACTCTTGAAAGGCCCGAAATCGTTGGGTACTGAAACAGAGTACGTAAGTTGATCTCCACTCCCAGTTCACAATGGATCTGGCTGATGACTCTTACCGCTTTTAAGGAATGGCCTCCAATATCAAAAAAGTTGTCATGTACATCAATCTTGTCCTTTAAGAGAATTTCCTTCCAGATGTCGCTGATTCGGCTTTCCATTGAACTACGCGGGCCAACAAATTCAGCTTTACCGGAGAGTTTAGAGTTCGTGAATTCCGGCAATGCTCTCTTGTCAATTTTACCGTTGCGAGTTAGCGGCATTTTTTCCAGTTGGATAAACTGGGAAGGGACCATATAATGCGGAAGCTTGTATGAAAGATGTGTTTTGACATCAGAAACTGGTACCTCTTTATCACTTACTATATATGACACCAACTCTTTTTCACTATTCTCAATTTCTTTCACGATGACAACGGCATCGTTGACGAATGGAAGTTGTAAGATCGTCTGTTCAATCTCTCCGCATTCAATACGGAAACCACGTATCTTTACCTGGTTATCCTCCCTGCCGAGAAATTCTATAGTACCGTCTGGCAGCAATCGTGCGATATCACCTGTCCGGTACATTTTCTTTCCCGGTTCAAATGGGCATGGAGTAAATTTTTCATCCGTAACGCATGGCTCATTTAGATACCCCATTGCCAGACCGTCTCCCGTTATACACAACTCACCCGGAACCCCTATTGGAGACAGCCATCCACTTTTATCCAGGATGTATACCCGTGTATTGGAAACAGGGGTACCAATAGGAATATCTGTTTCAAAGATTTGATCGATTTTATATGTGGTGGTAAATGTTGTATTTTCTGTCGGACCGTATCCATTAATAATATTCAGCGCTTTATTCACTTTTCTTAGCCGGTTAATGTGTGTAACAGAGAGCCTCTCTCCCCCTACCAGCAGGTACTTTATCTTACAAAATACCGTTTCATTTTCTTCTACAATCTGATTAAAAAAACTGCTCGTAAGCCACATTATCGTTATTTGAGAATCTCTAATAATCCTTCCCAGTCTGCTTAAATTAAGTAAATCTGCTATAGGAACCAGATGTAATGCGGCACCGTTTAACAACACACTCCATATCTCAAAAGTAGACGCATCAAATGAAAGTGACCCTGTCTGTAAAATACGGTCATGGGGGGTAATTTCTATGTAATTGGTATCCTTTACCAGCCGAACTACCGGTTTATGGCTAACCATCACCCCTTTCGGAGCTCCGGTCGAACCAGACGTGTACATTACATAAGCAAGATCATCAGGATTGACGATTGACAATTGAAGATTGACTATTGGATAGTGACTCGTATGTACTGTTTGAATATTAACTATTGTTAATTCATGATCGGGTATTGAAGGCAGCCTGGCCAGGAGGTCAAATTGAGTAATGAGTATCCGAATACCTGAGTCCTTAATCATAAAGGCCAGCCGTTCACCCGGGTAATCAGGATCAAGCGGCACATACGCATATCCCGCCTTCAGGATACCCAACAACCCTATCACCATCTCCAATGATCGTTCCACACAGATACCCACTAAACCGTTATCAGTTATCAAGGAACTGTTATCTGATTTGGTTCTGAGACTGAGCAGGTAATGGGCAAGTTGATTTGCTTTCTGGTTGAGTTCCCGATAAGTCAGTTGTCTGTCTTCAAAAACCACTGCGGGATTATCAGGCGTACGTTCCGCCTGTTCTTCAAACAGGCGTGAAATTGTCTTATCTTTCGGATAAGAGGATTTCGTGTTGTTAAACTCATGGAGAAGGAGATGCTTCTCTTCTTCCGGTATATAGTCAATAGTACGAACATTGATATCAGAATTATCAACAGTATCATGTAATACTTTCTCAATATGGAACATCATGCGATCAACCACAAATCTATCGAAATAGTTCTCGTTGTAACTGAATTCGAGATATGGATCGCATCCCGCGTAATCTTTAAACGCGATAACCAGAGGCTCTCTGTCAAGCGTCATCGGGGTAAAAAACCCTTCAACCCCATCAAAGGATGAATAGAAATCGATCTTTTCAAAAGAAAAGAGTATGTCAAAGATCTTTCCCTCGTTACCGTGCCGTGATTTATTGCACAAGTTTATCTCGCTCAGAGGAAGGTGCTGGTATCTGAAGCTTTCGCGTATCTTACGTTTTATGATCTTCAAAAGTTCAAAAAAGGTAACATCAGCTCTTGCCTGTATCCGTATCGGTATGACTCCAACAAACAATCCGACAGTATCTTTTTCATGGTGGTTCCTTCTATTAAGAACAGGAATTCCAAAAACGATATCTTCCTTTCCATATATCCGGCTGAAATAACTATAGAGAGCTCCCAAAACAAATTGAAAAGCTGAAATCCCGTTACGTTCAGCCTCATCATTTAAACGGTTATAGAATTCCCGCGGAAGCGATAAGTTTTTATGAGAGTTGATCGACTTAACGGTTTCAACATTATGCCTGATTCTCGGAAGTAAAGGATCGGGTGTATTGTTGAGAGTTTCAGCCCAATACTCCTGAGCTTTTTTATACTGCCTGGATTTGAAATATTCTTCATCTTGTAACGCATACTCTCTATAGGAGTTACCCAGAGCTACCTTAAGCTGACTATCTGTTTTTAATTCCGAATACAGCTCTCCTACTCTCGTGACTACAGATGAAATGCTCCATCCATCAATAATAATATGGTGAAATTTAGAGAACCAGACATATAACTCGCTTGAAACCTTGATTAAGGTGAAACGAAAAAGGTGATTGCCATACATAAGGAACGGCTTTTCAAACTCCTTACGCATCCATGCAAGACACCTGTTATAAGGATCTTTATCATCGGAGAAATCCTTAACATGGAGATCAACACCATCTGGCGGAACGAATCTCTGATGGGCGATACCCTCGTGCTTTTCCAGCACAATCTGAAGCGCATCGTTTTCCTCTACAAGGTGACTTATCGCCCGGTAAAAAACATCATAATCTATAGCCGTCTTTATCTCCACATAACCGCCGATATTATAATGAGGCGAATCGGGAAAAAGTTCCTGCTCCAACCATATTTCACGTTGATTTGCTGTTAAGGGAACTATATCGTTTTTATTGTTTGAGGACATATCAGATCGCAATCAATAAGTTAAATATTTTTTTTCTGCTAAGGAAAGCATGAAATCCAGGAAAAGTACTTATTAAAAAACTCTTTCCCCTCTTCATGTCTTTCGTGTATTTATAAGCGGCACTAATAACCAGTAACAACATGTTGATTGTTTTGATACTTTCTGCTGCGAGAGATGCATTTATCATGAAAATTTGTCTCACTGACAATGAGGATTGGCCCATCCTTTGGCCAACATATCGTGATACTATATCCCCACGAGTGCTCATCAATCCATAACTGCTTATGAAAATCGAAAAGCATCAATAGGTTTTTTAACTTTGTTATTTTATATACTTTGATGAGTTAACTCAAGAGCCATTATTTATTATATATTTATGATTTAAAAACTTTGAAATATTTGGTATGAGCAAAGAAACTTGAAGAAGTTGCCGGTTTATAATATCGCAATCATATTATCATTTTCCGGTTAATCATAACGGCTTATTTATTAAAGTAAGAAGAGGGAAAGAGAGGGAAAGATGTTTGTATACATGCAATTATGCTTAAATTCACGAACGGTGAGGTTCTAGCTCAAAAATAGGACCCGGAACAACGTCTGAAAATTTCCCAGATGATTAGGACAGGACACAATAAAATTATCTACATTTGGTGTCCATTTTTCCATAAATCTGTTTTTCCTTGACTTCAATAATATGTTGTTTTATCATCCCGTTTCAAAACAAATCGGTTTTACCAGAGTCAAAATGACGCCACATCTTGTGGTAAGATTCGTTAACGTTAATTAAGTTCTTATTTACAAGGAAGTTGATATATGAACTTTTGACAGCACACAACCGTTCTCAAATCATAATTTCTTCACATCACAGACTTGTAAATAAGAAACAAACCACTTATGCATACAAAATAAACCTGCTTTTTACAGGGAACAATAAAGGATACCGTTATCTACAAAAAATAAACGACCTTGGAAGCTTATTAATTATGAAGCCAGCTTAAACGAAAATGATACGAAGGCAAGAGAATGGTATTTGAAGTCAATTATTGGTAAACATTACTTGCAAAATAGATTACCGTTATATTTCGACAATACTCAAGCTAATTTCTAACGGGGTTTGCAACACATATGCTTGAATCCGGAGTCAACGTCCATGCCCTTCAGGAGTTGCCTGGTCACAATGATATGACTATAACAGAAATTTATACCCATGTAATGAACAAGAATTTCAGTTGTCTAAGAAGTCCTTGTTTGGAGCAGAAAAATGAATAGAAATATTTAACATTATTATATGGCAATTTTGCATGATATTACAATATATCGTTATTATCGTGCATTATTGCACAAGAGTAACGAGTTAGGCACTAAATTATTTTATGAAAAGATTCTATTTGCTTATATTTTTGCTTCTTTCAGCAACCTGTTTTGCAGATGATTCCGATAGTATTGCAGTTTGTCCAAATGGTCATACTACTTTTAAAAAGATACGAATAATTTATGGACACGTATCTATGAGTGAGGAATTGGAGAGAAAAATAGAACAAGGAGACGTGGAGCTTGGTGGCTGTTTTTACTCTGAAGACTTTCCTGATTATAGATTATATTGTAAAACATGCAATTTGCAGCAGATGCATTTTAGCTCTAGTCTTTTTACACAAGAATCAATAAATAATTCTGATTTTTGGTGGCAAAAATCAGAAAATCTCAAAGATTTTATACACAAATTTACACCTTTTATTGAATTAATGAAAAGTGGATTTAATTATTCGGAAATTGAAGAATATTCTCAAATGTTTTATAACACTACTTTTGTCGTTGAGGGATTGATAATGAATCATTCACATATTGATCACAAATATGTTACACAACAGGCACTTCAATATTGTAAAAGCAAAGGAATAATCATTAAAGAATCATCTATTATAGAAGAAAGTCAAAATAAAACCGGTTTTACAGGATGTTATAAAGGTAATTTAATTGCGATAATTATCTCAAATAACACAGTTTCTATATCTCATATGTTAAATTCATATCCTGGCTCACTTGACCTGCCTCCATATATGGATAACTGTCAATAAATGCATACAAATTTAATTATCAAGGAGAAACAGCCTAACAAAATCAGTGGAGCCAACCCCTCCGTCATTTGCGATTCAATTATTTTTAGACTCTTTGTTTATCTTATTTTTATCTATTATTTTATTTGCCAAACGGGGTTGCTCACCTCAGACGTTAGTTTTTCACATAATGATATTTAAATGAATGATAAAATCATTGAAACACAATATTCTAATACTAACGCTCCTTTGAAGAAAAAGGGTTCTGCTATCAAAGCTATTATTTTGGCTCTCTTGATAGACTTTTTTGGTTTTAAAGTATTTTTAATAGCATTCGGTTTCATAGTTTCCTATATACTTATTCTGGCAGGAACAGAACCAGATCAATTAGGGAACAAGATGATAGACATTGGCACAACAATGCAAGGCAATGATACCGCCACACAGATTGATACAACTATACAGACTGATGATACTTCATTATTGAGTATCGAAACCTTGTTGCCATTCGGAGATCTAATAGTATACATTTTAGTGTGCCATGTATTGGGTGGATATTGGTGCGCCAGAATTGCAAACCATAAAGAGTATTTATTTACAGCTATCGTTGGGATTCTTACTTGTATATTCTGGATTGTCATGTGTATTGGCAAGTATTCAGTTGATGAGATTCTAATAATGAGTGCCTCGATTTTCATTGCAGGATTATTTGGTGCATTTTTACATGTAAGCAGTAAAACTAACAATCGCATAAAGCCAACCACCAATAACCATGCGGTTTAATATTTATTGCGGCTGCCGCTTCAATCCTCTCTTGCTAGAGTCCTGCACAGGTGGTGGTTGCTTATGCGGAACGTTAGGTTTTCAAAAAATGAATAGTAAAATTATTCGATTAATCGTGACGATTTTTGTGGTTATAGGGATTTCTTCTTGTATAGTTCGCGATGATTATGAAGAAATTGCCAAAGATGCAGATTTTTCAAGAAATAATAACGGTTATATCTATGCCTCAAAATACTCATTAAATTTAAAAGACTTTTCCATTGATAAATATGACATTCAACAGCGCAAGTGGTTGCCTTTTAAAGGGGCACAACTAAGTGCATCAGGCCAATGGGACATACAAAAGTCCTTGTTTGCATGCTTAGTGAAGCGTCAAGGGTCTGATACCGGATACAAAATTGGTATATTCAATCTGCCAAAGTTCGAATTAACCAAAGAGGTAGAGTTTATAAACTCTAATTTCCCATCCCCGATCGAGTCTCAAAGCAATGCTGTTTTATTTAGGCTCTCACCTGATGAAGAAAAACTAGCTATTTTGCAATTGCATAGTAAGACTCCTGTTCAGGAATATGGCGGAAATTGTTTTCATGTTCCTGACAAGTATAAACTGTTGATATTGTCAATTAATGATGGATTAATTTTATTTGAGTCAGACGGTTATTATAGAGGTGATACACTAGCATGGGCCACCAATTCTAAAGGAGTGTATCTATCATCATTTAGTAATCCAAAGATATTTGAACCAACAGAATCTAGCAATTGTGTGGGTAGGAGCACTCAAGGTATTTCTTATGATGATGAAAATATTTTTACTGAAGATATACTATTTGCAAATATAGAAACTGGAGACTCCAATAAGATTATTGATGCCAAATCTCCAATGATATTCGTGACAAATGACTATATATATTATTCTTCATGGAAGAAATTTTATGTATGGAATATATTCAAATACGATTTGAATAAAGGCAGCGCATCATTATTGGGCAGTGTTTCATCTGTAAGAGTTAAAGCGATATCACCGGATGGTGAATGGCTAATTGGTAATTATAGTAAAGATATACCTTCTGAAAGGTTTTCCTTAGTAATCAACACTCACAACCTTAGTGATAGACGTATTTTTGATGATGGAATGCTAGAGCGCGTTGTCTGGGAAATTAAATAATATCTAATTAATCACTGAAGTCTCATTAAAGAATAGACATAACTTGATATGTGTAAAACCTAACCATGTATTGGAGAGGGACGCTCATTACGCTGCCGCTTCATTTGCGCCCCTCAATACTGGCGTTATGTTTAAATAAAACTACGCACGGAGTTCATGAATATGGCAAATCCTGAAAATAAATCTGAATTCTCTCTAGTACGATTTTCAAAAAACATATTGGTAGGGTCTGTTTTGGCATTCTGTTATGGTTTCTCTGTAGGAGTAGGGGAAGATAATTCCTATCATTTTGCTGTCATTGTAGGAGGGCACACTATGCTGGCAGGTTTAGTAACACATTTGATTTTTAATAGTATAAATAGTTCTAACCTATTGGAATCATTACCCAGGTTAAAAACTATACTAAATTGTTGTGTAGCCTCTTTATCATTTTATGGAATGAACTCTTTTATAGTTAATGCTAGTCCATATACTAAAAATTCAGAAATAATGAACAATACTGTCGGTATGGGTAACATTACTATCGGTGCACTCTTTAAATATGCTATTGTTGGGGCGTTAGCAGGTTATATTTTATCATCATCTCTTTTTGCTTATAAAAAAAAGTATAAAGCTAAATAACTAACGCATGAAGCCAACCACCAATAACCATGCGATTTAATATTTATTGAGGCTGCCGCTCCAAGCCTCTCTTGCAATCATAACGCACAGGTGGTGGTTGCTTATGCGAGACGTTAGACAAAAAAATGTACACAGAAGATTGCCTTACATATTTGACTTCCGCAAGTTATCACAGTGTAAAATTCACAGAAAACTATGTTAAAAATAAACTTTTTTATAATTTTAAATTTAACATAAAGTTAAACCAATCTTGTGATGATCATGCAGATGAAGAAAATGATCTATATCCGGAAGACAATAATAAAGAACTACATCATCTTGAACTAAGAGAAGTTCCCAATATTCTTTGTCGAAATGGTAAAGTTCCAGAATGGATTGATGTATCTGTGATTGCGGTAGGAAAAGATTATACATTAATCGAATTGTTATGCAGTGGAAGGTTTACTAAAGAAAGAGAAAAAATGTGCTATTCAAAACGTGGTCAGGGACCATTTGGAATTAAAAGTCCAATTTTACCTCCACACCAAAAAGAAAACAAAAAATTTAAACTAAAAAAAGTCTAACAATTAAATCCAGTTGACCAAAAATGCACTCATGTTTAACCATGCATTTCAGGCTAACAAAAGTTTTCAGTTTATCTTACATCTATCGGTTAGCCATTTTTGCCAACTGATTTAGGACGTTAGGGAGAGTTATGAAAATAAAGATTTTTATATTTCTAATGTTAAGCTGTCTTTTCACTAATTTTGTGGTAGCCGCACCAAAAGAGTTTGACACTGCAATTGTGGAAAAAGAGATTTCATGGGACAAGAAAGCTTTTACACAGATAGGTATTCTGAAATGGAAAGTTGAAGAAGATGAAAGACCTTTCTATAACGAAAAATCTCTCTACATAGAATCAGCATTAGTGGTTGCAAAATTCAAGGGCAAATGGGCTCTTGTTCATATCTATAGGCATCCTAAGCTGGCTAACAAATGGACGTTATCCGTGGTATTTTATGCTCCACATAAGTCTCTTGAGCTCTTCGATAATCTGCCTTCCTTAAAGGATTTGAAGACATTTGAGAAAGATACGTGGTGGACAGATAAGTCTGGAGATAGATTTAAGCTGATAAAATCTGGTATTGAAAAGAAAAATATAGAAAAATTCATCAAAGAGAAATAATCCCTAACAAAGCAGTGGAGCCAACCCCTTTATCTTGTGCGGTTTGATCACTTTAAGGCTCCTTGTTTATTTTATTTTTTTAAGAAGTTTTATTCGCCAAACGGGGTTGCTCACCTCGACGTTAGATCGGGAGAAAAAACAATGATTGAACTTGTGATAGGTGTGATTCTTGGTGGTTTTGTTTCATGGCTGGTAACTCATATCTATCATAAGAAGTCGTCAACGGAAATACCTGATTGGGCCAAGCCAATAATAGACAAATTGCCTCAATCGCAGCCAACTGAAAGCGAACTGCTCGAATTGTTTCAAGAAGCCCTAAATTCTGGAGACATTGTACCTGATCCAATATTGGGACATGTTGCCTGACCCAACTGCAAAGCGCCTGCGACTGATTTTGAGGAAAAGGGTTTTGGAGATGAACGTCATACAATTGTGGTTAAGACCTGCCCTCATTGTGGCTGGAGTGACCACGCTGAACTTTAAAGGAAAAGATCTAACAAAGGGCTGCAAGAGACAGTAATTGATCTCAGTAAGGCATCAAAAAAACAGACATTCCATATCATAATATTAACGTATGCAATGTTATTTTTAACATTTGTTATGGCTTGTATAGTTGGTGTTCAAGTTTGGCTTAGCATTACTCGTTTTTTTAATGATTACTAAATCCTAACCATTTATTTTGGAGGTACCATGCCTACTCTCATTGCGTTACCGTCATGTCTCATGGATTGCTGCAAGGTCCTTTTTCCAAAGCTCGACTTCTCCCGCATCGCGTTCTACCACGGTCTTCCGCTCGGTGTATCGGCTGATGGCTTCACCATGTCATCCGGCGGGCCATCGCCCGATATCCGCATCTATATCGATACTTATGATCCCTGCTCGAATGACACTTTCCTGGACATCGCGCATGAGCTGGTGCACGCTGTACAAATCCAGGGCATGACTGGCGGTGGCCACATCCCCGGCTCGTGGGCCACTTACTATCTGTCGCACTATATGGGCTGCGGCGGGCGCGGGGGCGATTGTGACAATGCGCTGGAGAAAGAGGGGTTTGACTTCTCAGACGGCGGAGGTGATAAACCCGAATGTGACGGACAAGGGAAGCTGGGGACGTTTATCTATACGGTGCTCGGCGGCGCTGCACCCTGTGAATGCACTTTGCAGCCATGGCCTACACCCAACACCATCGGCATGCAAACCTATGCTGATGCATTGCGAGCCGCTCCCGATCTGGTAATGACCGAGAGCCGTGTGGGGCGCACCTGGTGCTCCCTGCTCAATTGGCCGCTGTCGTTCATTGTCGGCGGCTACTCCATATTTGGGTTCAGCAATACGGGCGGCGGCATCGGCGCCGGTATCGGTACGGTTGCAGGCGGCATCATCGGCGGGATTATTGGGGGCATCTACGGAGGCCCGCTGGGTGCTGGACTCGGCGCGCTGCTTGGCGCTTATCTTGGCAGCATCATCGGCGGCGCCATCGGTTGGTTTATTGACTATTTGTTCTCGGGGGCATCGGCCCGCGTCTGGTTCACGGCATTCGATGGCGGAAGCTGGGTCATTCCCGACATTCCCATCTCACAGGAAGGGCATACCAGAACCAGCGAGGGACCGGCGCTCGCGGTGTATAACAGTGAGCTGTACACCACCTATAAAGCCAAAAGCAGCAATGATCTCTGGTACAACGTCTTCGACGGCACGGAGTGGCTAGAGCAGGACATCAAAATTTCCAAGGGTGGCCATACAAAGACTAGCGAGGGACCGGCGTTGGCCGTGTATGAAGATAAGCTGTACACCGCCTACAAGGCAAGTAGTAGTAATGATCTCTGGTACAACGTCTTCGACGGCACGGAGTGGCTAGAGCAGGACATCAAAATTTCCAAGGGTGGTCATACAAAGACTAACGAGGGACCGGCGTTGGCTGTGTATAACGGAAAGCTGTATCTCGCCTACAAGGCAGGTAGCAGTAATAATCTCTGGTACAACGTCTTCGACGGCACGGAGTGGCTAGAGCAGGACATCAAAATTTCCAAGGGTGGCCATACAAAGACTAGCGAGGGACCGGCGTTGGCCGTGTATGACGGAAAGCTGTATCTCGCCTACAAGGCAGGTAGCAGTAATGATCTCTGGTACAACGTCTTCGACGGCACGGAGTGGCTAGAGCAGGACATCAAAATTTCCAAGGGTGGTCATACAAAGACTAACAAGGGACCGGCGTTGGCCGTGTATGACGGAAAGCTGTATCTCGCCTACAAGGCAGGTAGCAGTAATGATCTCTGGTACAACGTCTTCGACGGCACGGAGTGGCTAGAGCAGGACATCAAAATCACAAAAGATAGCAGGGTACGTACCGGGCGAGGACCAGCCTTGGCCGCGATCTTCCCTTATCTCGTCATGGTTTACCGCGACGATAGCTAAGTGGCCTGCCTCCGGTTTCATTGACACCAAAGTTAAGAGCGACCATGCATAACGAGGTGACAGATGAAGCGACAGAAGTTCAGCCTAAGATAAATGGGGTCGAGTCTGACGATAATGCAACAGCCTAACCAGCCCATGCAGCCGACGCTAAAAAGCGGCGCGGCTGATGGGAAGCGTTAGGCGAACAAATCAACTATTCATATTTGGAGGACAGCAATGGCACATAGGGTAACCTCAGTTCCTATATTCAGTCGCGAAGCATTTCTGTGTATCCTTAGTAAGATCAAGAAGAGTTCCGCCTCACGCAGACGAGAGCTTCAATACACGGAAGAAGCCAGGAAGTCTATAGCAAAATATTACAGCATCACTTCATATGGTGCATCCATTACCTGCTATGTACCAAATCAATGCGTGGCCTTACCTGATTCAGTGGTAAACTTAGGTATAATGGCCTTCTGGGCGGGAATTGGTAAATTTGTTGAGAGTCTAGTAAGGAGTGACCCTCTTGAGGGCTACGACCAAACAGACCAATACACCGTCCCAGACTGTACAATTGAAATTATCTTCGGACACTATACAAAGACCCCACATACCTTCAATACTGGCCCCAGTTCAGGGGTAACAGTACATGGTTGCGCCGCTGGGGGCATGACTATTGGGCATTTGTTTAATCCAGATGTCGTAGTGCCTCCGAAAGGTCTAATACCATTCCCTGGCTCAAGACCTCTCTCAACGGATTACGTTAGTCCTGACGATGCCTTAGCCGAGGCTATCCTAGCGGACTATCAGGCAGCACTAGATTATGCCCAGGAGTTGCTTGAGACAGGTGACTGCCCGTCCATTACGGTTTCAATTAAGTTCGTTGGTTTCGAGGACAATTGGTACGATAACGGGATTAAGAGACATATGAAGATACGAGGAGTCACCGAACAATCACAGGTAGTGACGCGCTAATAATTAGCTGGAGAATACCGATGACATTAATACTTACAATTACAATGATTGCGATACTGCATTTTTTGTTACATTATGTTACCTATCGTATAAATCTGATAGCTTGCACGAAGGTTCTCCAGGAACCAATTGAGAGGGTAATGCTCCATTTACCGATTTCAGAAGGTGGGAGAATTCTTTTCTACCTTCTTCAGGTTGCCAATAGCCTTATCTGGGGAATAGCCATCTCATTCATTCTGACACTGATTAGATAACGGTAGCAAGAAGATAAGAAGATGGACTTGTATGTAAGCAGAACGATACCCATCGCCTAACATTGTATTTCACAGGACGGCCAAAAGCGGGCCGCCAGTGAATACTATCATTATGTTTCAGTGGATTCTATCTAATATTCTAAATGTTTTCTTTATTACAAATGGAATTAAGGGGATTGCCAATATCATTCCTATCACCATATAAATAAGCAAATGAAAGAATTCTGCTATATCATTATCACTGGAGGCTTTATTATTCTCGGTGCTATTATCGGCGGTATTTGCGCCTATTACACTGCAATTAAAACTATCAGAATTCAATTTTCCAAAAAAGCTGCTGCCTCTTTTCGTGCTTCGTTTGTCAAGGAATTGATCTTGCTCGACGATAGGTACATTACTGAAAAAACTCCAAGGAAAAAGGCTTATGATATCCTTACCGACGCTTTTCTTAAACATTGTATCGCTTTCAATAAATTTAAAGTTCATATTCGCAAAAATAATATTGCTTCCTACGAAAAAGCTTGGAACGATTTGTACCATCCATATAAAGATGATGGTTGTGATTATGCATTTTTGGAAATATACTTTTGTGGCAGTGACAGTCCTAATGAACAAAAAAAAGTAAGTGAAGTTGTTCTTAAAAATATAAATAATTTGTTGAAATTTGCTGAATATGAATAAAAAACATAATCGGGATAGGAGAGGGGTTTTGATCCCCCTCCCTCCCACACCACCAACTCATACGGGTTCGTAAGTGGCGGTTACCAAGAGTGACACACCGTAGCATGACCAATCAACCCTTTACGAGCTAAGGAACTGATTGTAAGTAATACTAATCCATCATCACGCCTAGAACACTTTAAGTCGACCGGTCGGCCAAAACGATGCCTAGAGTATAATGGGTATAACTCTCTCTTAGCCTCAGGCCTTCGCTTCATCTATAAGAATCCACTACTATGCCGCCTGCTGACTTCTGCCCAATCACCCAGTACATTACTGCAAAAGGCGCTGCCACCAAAGGTGAACGCAAAGTCGGGCAGATCTCCCCGGGCAAGAACATGATCTTTTCCTGCACAGTTGCCGCATTTACCATCCCCCATGTTCTCCTGATGGGCTTCGGAATGTGGTGCTCCCTCGCCCAGGGGTTCGGCCTTATATGCGATTTCTGTCCGTCAACTCGCAGGTTTTCACTCCGGCTTCCTTTAGACCTCAGGTCGCCCTTTAGCCCTTGCCTTCGGATAGTACTTTTTGTTATAGTCACTAAATGACTCCTTACCGGAAAATGTACAGAGGACTTCCACCTCATAAGATCATGCCCATGCCGGGCACACACAAATCAATACACTCGGACTCGCTAACGCTCACAGGTGATTGAGGCGTTAACAGCATAGAATAAAGGGACAGCTGTATATGCTCAGTAATCAGGTAACTTATGAAAACAGTAAACTGCTTACAGTAAATATATTTTTAAATAAGTTTAAATAATACATTGAACATGAACACTTCAAACCCTGTATATCTCTTTTCTGACAGCCAACTCCTATTTTGGAAGTCAGACGGTATCTGTTTTCTCAATTCCGTAACTGAAGGTTTGCAGAAAAACTCGCTCAAGGCTGCTTATATAGGCGCTTCGAATGGAGACCTGCCGGAATTTTACGATCTCTTTGTAGCTGCTATGGAGAATATTGGAATCATAAATTGCCGAATGATTCATTCCGCTTTCCCAAAAGATGACCAGAGGTTTCTTGAAAAAGCTGATATCGTTCTTTTATCCGGAGGAGATGTAGAACAAGGATGGGATGTGTTTGTGAAGACAGGAATAAGAGAGGTAGTTGTCAGGAAGCATGAAGAAGGAGCTATTTTGATCGGTATTTCCGCGGGAGCAATACAACTGGGGATGTGCGGATACCGGGAAGAAGAGATTCAGGAGGAACGTGTATTTGACGCATTCCAGTTTGTTCCTTACATCATCGATGTGCATAAGGAAAAAAGTGATTGGAAGAATCTGAGAAAAACGGTTCTGTTCAAGGGAGAATATACAAAAGGTATCGGGATTCCTACAGGTGGCGGAATGATTTATCACGAGGATAAAACGATTGAACCAATTCGGTCTCCTCTTTATGAATTTTCAATCAAAGACAATCAGACAATCGAGAATTTACTCATTCCAGCGAAATCGAAAGATTCCTGATATTTATTGACACAAAAATTTACTTTAGAAAAATGTTACATCCATCGAATGAAACACGAATTGTAGGGTTCGTTTCCCAAACGAACCTCATAAAAAAGGCTGTTTGGGAAACAGCCCCTACAGTCAATTCCGGAGACTGCCCTACATACTCTCGTCAAACAGGGTACTTAAATCTGTGAACCAACCGCACTGTAGTGCGCTTCCCTCTCACCTTCAGGAAGGGCAAGGAATGCGTCGATTGTTTCCAGTATATCTTTTTTGTCTTCTTTCATACTACCGGATACATACACATAATTATTTCCATGATCGCAGACAACAAATGTGGAAAGGTTATCATCAAGTCCTTCAATCAACATCTTGAGTTCAAGAACAGTTCCTTCAGCAGTTTGCGGCTGGAAAGTACCAGTACGAATTTCTGATAATAGCGGAGATTCTGGACCTGAAAATTGTGCGTCACTTCCATACAACCATAACCTTCTCAACCTGACAAATTCCGGTTCTGTCTCATTGATGAGTTTTGCCGTCTCGCGAATATGTCTCTGCCAGTGGTCACTGCCACCCAGGCCCAGAAGCACATAGAAGGATATTTCAATACCGGCGTCCTTCAGCCATGCAGATGTTTCTTTAATTATTTCTGGAGACTGCCCTTTTCGGTGAAAGCGTAAGGTGTTTACGTCTCCTGATTCAAGTCCGATATGCACCCTGTTCAGGCCCGCCTGCGCAAGAACCTTGATAGCGTCCTTCTTCAACTTCCAGAGTGTCGACACCCTTGCATAGCAGGTAAGTCTCTTAATCGGCAAAACCTGACGTAAATATCCGGAAACTTCCACAAAGAGATCAACACCTGCCTGTAACGGGTCAGCATCACCAATGAATACTGTTTTTGCATCCGGATGGGATTGTTTGAGAAGGTCAATGTCGTGTTTGACTTCATCTACTGACCTTATGGAAAAACCGCTCTCACCAAGATGTGGATAGATACCACAAAAACGGCATCGGTTCCATTTGCAGCCTCTGGTAACGCGCACGAGCAGACTTTGCCATTCACTCGGCGGACGAATTATGGGCATTTCAGGAACATTATTTTTAGCCTTCATGATTGTTAAACTCCGGGGACAGCCCTTACATGTCATAAAGAGCCTGTCATTCCCGTAGTCTGTTGAGCAGGAATCTAGTTTTTGATTTTCAGATTCCCATATTCATGGGAATGACAATGTTGCTTAATAATCGCTCAATTCAGATATGACTTAATTCTTTTTTCTCAATATATTAGAAATTTTATTTGCCGGTACTGAACACTCATCTTTTGATAATGACAAATCAAATGCTTCGTTTAAAATCTCCATAACAATTTTGGTAGTTTGAGATAATCCCTCCATATTTAAGTAAAATAATATGTCGATCGCTTCTGTCCTATAGCCATCATCATCTAGAATACTTTTTACTCTATCACCTAATGGATTCCAATCTGCAAGTATTTTTGTAACTGCTTCGATTTCGTATTCTTCCACAATTAATCCTTCAAGTTAGGTCGCTATCGCGACAAACGACTATCCTTCGACTCCGATCAGGATGACGTCACACTGAACGGAGTCGAAGTGTTATTAACATTAAAATTTCTATGCATTAAATTAGATTCTTCATTCCGCTTCGCTACACTCAGAATGACATTTCAGCATGTCATTCTGATGTCGTGCCAGAGGCAGATCCACCTTGGGCGTGAGAGGAACGACCGAAGAATCTTTTTTACTGTTCGACAGTTTTACTGTCGGACACCAGGATGCTAGAGTTCTACTCTTTCAAACTGGCAAATCATAATGAAACATAGCTTTCACTCCATACGATAGCAGTAGAACTACTATTTTGTCTGTCAGACAGTAAAACTGTCGGACAGCTCTTAAGAAATCAGATGGACTAGATTCCCGCTCAACAGACTGCCAGCCCGATACTCATTCTGGCGGGCGGGAATGACAGGTTTCTTATCCGAAACGAGCACTACTACCTTTGTCTGTACCTGCTGATACTATCCAAGATCACGTTGAATGAAAACTTATCTCTTTTAGAATGCCTGAGATTATCCCTGCATTTGTTTTTATAAATTCCCCATCTAACATCTGCTCGTGTTTACCAACACCCTGAAAATACGTACATTTCATATCCGTTGCATTACTCCATGCATGATTAGCTTCTAACTTTTCTTTGTCCGCAGCATTGATAACATGGATGTTCGCGTGAACCATTCCATGATCAATACTATTCGACAGATAGCAAGTATATGCCTCCATTTTCCTTATAAACGTCTCTTTTAACCGCTCGTTTATCATGTATTTTTTTACAACCTCGTTATCCAGGTAAATTCCCCTCTGTGATTGTTGCTCTTCAGGAGAGAGAAGTTGTTTTTCTTCTCTTCTGTATGAATCAAGCATGATAACATCTGAAACGATTCGACCGTGTTTCTTTAATTCACGAGCCACCTCGAAAGCCAGGTTTCCACCGGCTGAATAACCCAGCAAGATATATGGCCCCGTTGATTGGATTTGTGTAATGAGTTTTAGATATTCAGATAATGGATCATCATGTTCAATAAAATGAAACCCGTAAAAAGCGTACGTATCCAGGATGATTGCCAACTCACGATACCCTATGGAATAACCGGCAGCCGGTGGAAAACAGAATAAACGTTTTTTCGCCTTTTCGTTAAATACAATATAGGGATTATCTACGCCATGTTCATCCAGATTCTTTGCGGCAACAACCTTCAAAACAAGGTCTTTAATAACAGGTGCCTGGAATACCGACATAAGAGAAATATCGACATCATAAATCTTCTGAATCTTTGATACCAGTTTCAATGCCTTTAAAGAATGCCCCCCCAGTTCAAAAAAATTATCCTCTATTCCAATATTTTGTCTTCCTAAAACTTCCTCCCAGATGGTAACCAGTTCTCTTTCCATCTCATCACGAGGAGGAACATACTCTTTTCCGGTACTGATCTCTAATCCTTCCGGCACCGGTAGTGCCTTTCTATCTATTTTTCCATTCTGAGTTAATGGCATATGGTCTATCCGGACAAAATACGAAGGAATCATATACTCCGGCAGGTACGTTCCTAAATATGAACGAATTTCCGGTATCTTAACCTCCTCACTGCATATGATATAGCCCACCAGTTCCATTGTTCCGCCTGTCATCTTCCGTGCCGATACTACAACCTCCCGAATTGACGAATGCTGTAACATGATCTGCTCTATCTCACCGCACTCTATCCGGTAACCACGAATCTTTACCTGATCATCTTTTCGGCCCAGAAATTCGATATTTCCATCCGTCAGCCATCTGCCGAGGTCTCCTGTCCGGTATAACCTGCTTTCCCTGTCAAAAGGATGGGGGATAAACTTTTCAGCAGT
>Ga0233445_1001219_pt1 | contig 20397 bp, 13 predicted proteins | sample SI_124_October20_5_FD_182779 | JGI IMG/M metagenome (GOLD analysis project Ga0233445, IMG submission 182779) | Seawater microbial communities from Saanich Inlet, British Columbia, Canada - SI_124_October2016_100_MG | ecosystem: Environmental > Aquatic > Marine > Inlet | place: Canada: British...
GCCCTTTTGATCAAAATAGAGATGGTTTTATCTATGGAGAAAATTGTGGTGCAATAGTTTTAGAAAGAGGCAATATAAGAAATAAAATAAAACCATATGCTAAATTAACAGGTTGGGCTTTAGCTATGGATGCAAATCGCAATCCAAATCCATCACACGAAGGGGAATTAAAAGTTATTCAGCAAACTCTACGCCAAGCGAGGCTTTCCAGTTCTGATATAGATTATATTAATCCTCATGGAACAGGTTCGCCATTAGGTGATGAAACAGAGTTAAAGGCTCTTAAATCAGCAAAATTAAACCAAGCATATATAAATGCAAGTAAATCTATTATTGGTCATGGTTTGACATCTGCTGGAACAGTAGAAGTTATTGCTACCTTATTGCAAATGAAAGCATTAAAGCTTCATCCGAGCTTAAATTTAGAGACGCCAATAGATAATTCTTTTAATTGGGTAAAAGAAAAAACGATTGAGCATAAAATAAAAAAAGCCTTAACTTTAAGCATGGGGTTTGGTGGGATAAATACAGCTTTGTGCCTAGAAAAATAGCTTAGAAACATAGGGAAAACATGATGAGAACAGCCGGAATCGAAGCAATGAACGTTTTTGCAGGGAGTGCTTATTTAGATGTAGGCGAATTAGCTACGCATCGTAAGTTGGATATGCAACGTTTTTCTAATCTTTTGATGAACGAAAAAGCTGTAGCTTTGCCTTATGAAGACCCAATTACTTTTGGGGTTAATGCTGCAAAACCAATTATAGAAAAATTAAATCCAGCAGAAAAAGATAGAATAGAATTGGTAATTACTGCGACAGAATCTGCATTTGATTTTGGTAAATCAATGAGTACATATTTTCATCATCATTTAGGATTGAATAGAAATTGTCGACTATTTGAGATGAAAAATGCTTGTTATTCAGGAACAGCAGCGTTACAAATGGGCATAAATTTTATTTTATCCCAAGCATCACCAGGAGCTAAAGCTTTAATAATAGCCACAGACATTTCTCGTTTTCTATTGGTAGAAGGTAAAGAAGCATCAAGTATGGATTGGTCTTTTGCAGAGCCTAGTAGTGGAGCTGGTGCTGTGGCCATGTTAGTTAGTGAAATTCCAAAAGTTTTTCAGGTGGATATAGGAGCAAATGGTTATTATGGTTACGAAGTAATGGATACATGTAGACCAGTAACTGATAGCGAAGCAGGGGATTCTGATTTATCGTTATTGTCATATTTAGATTGTTGTGAGCATTCATTTTTAGAGTACCAAAAAAGAGTGGAAGGTGTTGATTACAAAGATACATTTCAATATTTGGTTTTTCATACTCCGTTTGGAGGAATGGTTAAAGGAGCACATCGTAATATGATGCGTAAAATGACGAAAGTTAATCCAGTAGAAATAGAAGCGGATTTTGATAAAAGAGTAATACCAGGACTTACTTATTGTCAAAGAGTAGGAAATATTATGGGCGCTACTACTGCTTTATCTTTATTTAGTACTATTGCCAATGGTGATTTTGACTCGTCCAAGCGTGTTGGCTGTTTTTCTTATGGCTCCGGCTGTTGTTCAGAGTTTTTTAGTGGACTAGTCAGTAGTGAAGCTCATCAACAGATCCAAAGTTTTAATTTTGAAGAACAATTAGCACGGAGATATAAACTAGGAATGGAAGAATACGAACAACTTTTGCGAGGGAGTAACGCAGTTAAATTCGGAACTAGAGATGTAAAGCTAGATTGGGATTTTCTACCCCAGTCAAGAAAGAATCAGACAGGGAAGAAGCACTTGTATTTAAAAGAAATTAAAGAATATCATAGAGAATATGAGTGGGTGTAGTTTAAGAAAATAAAGAGGTTTTTTGATTGAAGGAGCTTTATCTATGAATTATCAGACCTTAAAAGTTCGTCTTGATGAACAAATATGTTTTATTCAAATTCATAGGCCAGATGACAATAATACTATAAATGATCAACTGGTTATGGACTTTAAAGACATAATAGAAAAATGTAAGAAAAACAGTGCTATTATCGTTTTGGAAGGGTTGCCAAAAGTTTTTTGTTTTGGTGCTGATTTTAAAGGTATGCATACTGCCATAACTCAAGGAAAGCCAGCGCTACAAGATCCTGGTGCAATGTATGATATTTGGAAAGAATTAGCTACAGGCCCTTTTATAACAATAGCGCATGTTCGAGGTAAGGTTAATGCAGGAGGTATAGGTTTTGCGGCAGCATGCGACCTGGTTTTAGCTGACCAAACAGCAGTATTTAGTTTGTCAGAACTGTTATTTGGAGTTTTCCCTGCTTGTGTCTTGCCTTTTTTAATTAAAAGGATAGGCTTTCAAAAGGCGCATTACATAACTCTTATGACCCAGCCTATTTCAGTTGAGAAAGCACATAGTTGGGGTTTAGTAGATGCTTATGAAGAGCAAAGTGAGAATTTATTGCGTAAACATTTGTTGCGACTTCGGCTACTCTCTAAAACAGCTATTACTAGTTATAAAAGCTATCTGAATAAGTTACATAAATCATTAGAAGAAGCTAAGGACACAGCAATTACCGCTAATTTGCAAATTTTTTCTGATCCCAGTAATTTAGAAAAAATTGTCAAATATGTCGAAACAGGACAGTTCCCCTGGGAAAAATATTAAAAGAGAGATCATCTAATATTGTGTATCTGAGCTATGAGGTGTTCCAATCTATTGATATATTATGGGGCAGAACGAGAGCATGTTTATTAATTAATTTTGTTTGAGCTCAAGTGACTCATTTTCGATACCCATGCAATTGATTTTTCCGTAATTTTTGTTTCTTTTGTAAATAATAGCTAGCCCAAGTTTGTTAGTTTAGTCTCTGTTTTGAGTCTAAACTAGTTTTTTTTAGGTCCCTACAACCTCTTAGCAACGATATATTTTTTCAATCCTTTTCTCGGCTTAATTTTTAAAATATTATAAATTTCCGAATGACATGATTCCGGTAAACCTGATATTCTTATATGATGTACTCTCTGCTTTTTATCTGTAATAATAACAGTGGATCTTTGATGAGTATTTAAAACGGATATTACTTGCAATAAGTTGAGGCTGGCCAGGCAGGATTTTTTTTGCAAAATTACTGTCTACAATTTAACTTTTAATAATCTTAAAATTTCATTTTGTTCCACATCAGGCTTTGAAATATCGGTTTTTATAACAATATTTTTTATGAGTTGTTCAACCCTGGTTATTGATTTTAATCTTTTTATAATAATATCGAAAGACCATCTTCTTTCATCTCCTTTGCCATCACCGGCAAACAAAGGCATCACTCTCTGCATAATGTGCCATTGTAGATAATACGCAAGCATTACTATAAATATATGAGCTGTAATTCTATCATCAGATTTATGATGAATAGGTCTTAACTCCAGTAAAACAGTTTTCATATTTCTGAATGCCTGCTCAACTTTCTGCAGTCCCTGATATGCTCCTACAACGTTTTCCTTATTCATTACTTTGGATACATTTGTTTTTATTACGTAACATCCATCCAGTAATTTTTCTTCTTCAATTTTCTGTTCTTTTCTACTCCAGGTTAATTTTCCATTATCATCTACATCCCATAAAAAGAACTTTTCTATTTTTATTTTTTCAAAAATACGCCCAATGCTGGCACAGGTTTTCTGCTTATCTCTCTTCTGTTTTACTGCTGCTTTTTTGCTAAATAATATTTCAACTTTTTTAATTAATGCTTCTCGTGTGTTTCTTTCTTTAATTTTTTCTTTTTCATTTTTACACAGCATATAGCGCATTTCTTTATTTTCAGAATCAATGATTTCTGTTATATTCATTTCATCAAAAAGATCTATCTGTATATTTTCTTTTTCTATAATTGTATTCAATTCTGTATGAGTTAATGCTGTTACTATTTTAAAATAATCTGAATCGATTTCGCTAATTCTCTTTTGGGTCAGCATCCCCCTGTCACCGACAAAAACAGCTTCCTTTATTCCATACTTTTCTGATATTTTTTTAATCTGATCCAATACTGTTGTCTGATCCGAGGTATTCCCTTTGAATATTTCTATGCCGACAGGACAGCCTTCTGCGTTTGTAAGTAAGCCTATTGAAACTTGCTTGTAACCTTGCTTTCCGCCTTTTCCCCTACCGTATTTTACGATTTGTGAGCCTTTATACTCTCCCTCCAGCCAGGTGTTAGTTATATCATAGAGAAGTATTGTGCCCTGTTTAAGATGTTTTTTAGCCAGTTTACGCTCAATTATATCTTTTCTCTTCAGTAATTCATCCATTGGTTTATAGCAATCTTTTTCAACATCAGGTCTAACGCCAAACTTATGTCCCGCAATCTCCCATAAAGCAGTATCCATATAAGTGTTAATTAAATTTAATTTGCTTCCCTGGTGCAATATCCTACCGGAAATCATAGCTAAAATGTTTTCACGCCATTGTGTTTCTCTTGAAAAAATAGCTGTGTCAAGGCCAATATCTTTAGCTAGCTCACGCAATGCAAATGAACCGCCATATTCATAGGAGCGTCCAACTCCTAAATCAGAAACTTTAAAATCTCCTTTTTCGCCTTTTAAGCTTGCCTTTAATTGGCGAACATGTTCAACTGGCAGTTTGCTTATATTAGCTATTGTCCTATGCTTTACCTTTCCGTTGTCACGGTATGATTCTCTTACTAAAATCGATTTGTAAGTTTTGTCCCCTTGTTTCTTTTTTAACTCTGCAATATACATCGTGGCTACTCCATTTTTGATAATAATAGTTAATTATATCACTGGATAGGCGTAATGCAAGTGTAGGGTCGATAAATATAGCGAAATTAGTCGTGGCTACATAATAGCAAAAAAAATGAGGCTAGCTAACCTCAAAAAAAATCAGTAATATCCGATTAAAGTGGATTTTGACCTTACAATGACTATCCTTGCATACAATTTATATCGTCTACTTGCAGGTGATCTTGAAGGATAGGGTAAAACTAAATATTTGGGTATAAACGCCCATAGAAAATAGGTTTAATTATTCTCTTTTGACCTTTTCCTGTCTGCCTTGAGTCACAAAACACCTTTCTAAAACTATGTTTCAAGCGACCTTTTACATTGCTTTATTTATCCAACCAGTACACTTAATAATTCAGGAAGAGAAAATTGTATAGTATCTTTAAGATATTCATCTGAAAAGTCATATTCTCCCTGAAGGTTAATATGCTGCCATGTTACAACAGAACTATTTACAATAAGTTCGAGTATTTGCTTCTTTTTCTCTACCGAATCAATGTCCTTCAAATATTTAGATAAGTATAGATAGTTCCAGCATATAATACAATTTTCAATCAACCTTTTACATCCAACGGCAATAAGCTGTTCGTTTGGGGTTCCTACTTGAAACTCATTTCCATTCCCGAAGAAAACAGCTTTTGACATCTTGTTTGCACTTTCAATTTTGTTTAACTGTTTTTCTATCATTTGTCTTAATTCTACTTCATCAATGTATTTCAAAAGAAAGATAGTCTTTATTATACGGCCAAAATGTTTTAAAGCCCTGTAGAGAGGATGGTCTATTGAATAAGAGCTAACTCTTTTTAGTAACTGTGATGCCGTTGCCTCTTTTAATTTTATCGTTGCAATAAGTCTGAGAATGTTGTCCCACTCTTTTTCAATTTCTTCCGGATGAATCATTTTTTTAGAAACTATATTATATCCCTGCTTAATTAATTCTGACGGTTTTTCAAAACTATAAAGCTGTTGTTTTTTTATATTTTTTATTCTAGGAGCAAATGAAACTCCAATAAGGTGTGTTAAAGCAAATATGATTTCACTGTATCCGTGCGTGTCTGTGGAGTGAATATCTGATTTAATAACATCATTTTGAAGTAAACCGTCAATAACATATCCAGCTTCTCTTTCCGCAGGATTTATCACTGTTGAATGAAACAGTCTGTGACTTGCATCAATAAACCCGTAAAACTGATACCCTGATTTTTCCCAAAATATTTAAAAGAAAAATTGGCATTAAGTGATTCAACCCCGGTATTATATTTTTGTCCGTCACTGCTTGTATGTACGAGTTTTAAATTTTTTCTATACTCCTTTGGAAGTTCTAGTTTATCCATAAGTTCAAGAATTTTGTCATTGGCATCTATTAAATTTTCATTGGTAAAATACCAATTTACTGTTTTTTCGAGTTCAGCAGAATTAACTCTATGAGAAATTTTAACTAGTTTTTTAGTCCCAAGATTACACCCACAGCCTATTATCCCTGCAAAAAAGGTTTTATCTGCTGGTTTATTTCTATTATATTTCATCTGCCAATGTTCAAAACTGTCAGTAAACCCGGCAACCTTATTCACGGCAGCAAGAACTTCATATGCAGATATAAGTCTATTCTGTGGAAATAGACCTTTTAATCCAGTCTCACATTCCCCTGGTTCTTTCTGACGGGGCGTTACTACTTTGAGGTTCCCGCTGCTCTCGACCACTACCTGTTTATTTTTATTGCTGCTTATATTATCGTTTGTTCTTTTAAACTGTTCACCTAAAATTCCTTCAAGTGTTTTTATTACCTTATTAAATTCTGACGCCTTTTCTAATCCGGTTCTTGATAGAATAGCGCCCTTGTCCTTATTCCAACGATCTAATGGAATTAAGTAATCGCTGAAAGAACGGTATTTATTAGAATATTTCAAACTCAATGCTCCGGACTTTACTCCTTCTGCAACTTTTTTAAATAGCATAGACTTATATAAGGACAACCTAAATTTGCCATTACAATCAAACTGTTTATTTCTCTCATCTGTATTCAAAAATTCCATAGGAGCTTTATCTGTCAGTTTACCGTCTTTTTGTCTAAAATAATTTATTGCGTCAATTAGACTTTTGTCTGAAGCTGAATCATCAAACTTTACATTTTTTATTACACTTGATGCCCGATTCTGAAGTTTTAGTGATCTATTCTCCAAAATATCATCCATATCAATATTCTTAGTAATATCCAAAGCTTCCTTTGTTATCTTCTTTAATTCAGATTGTAATTTTGCTGCTTCATTTACGGCTTCTGAGGAGAATAACATTTTCAATTCTTCAACCTTTTTCCTGTCAGACAGGGATTCCATTACTAAAATATTTCTAGCTTTCTTTATGTCTATCAAATATTTGTCTGCCTTTTCTGAGTTATCTGCAATATTTCTGCTTCGTTTTTCTCTGCCTGCATAAAAACTCTCACGGTTTTCTCTTACACTTGAATTCAAAACAGTCTGAACGGACTGTATAGTCTGTTCAATCAAAATGTCATTAAGTTGACAATACTGATAATTAACAAATGCTAAGAGATACAAATATTTTGATTCTTTTCTCTGTTCGGTTTGCTGGGACTGTGATTTTATTACTACCTGAGCATAATACTCAATAAAACGATCTGAAAGACAAAGTTTGTTTTTCAAACTTTTAGCTTTATAAAACAGCTCTTCCAAAAACTGAAGATCTCTTATATTTTCTTTTATACCGAATGGCCTTGTTGACTGACTATTTTTTTTCAGTCCAGTTAGTCGGTATCGTTTCAGCTTGAAAACTTCCTTATTCCCTGATTCTTCTGTTTTTTCCAAAATCTGATCCAAAGCTTCTCTGGTCTTTTCATTAAGAAATTCATTTAAATTTATAATAAGAGATTGTTCAAAGCTCCTTAAAGCTTCAGTTATTATTTGTGCAAAAGTGTTAAACTTTGGAATTTCAATTCTCTTCCATTTTAAAAAGTTATTAAGCTCATTAAAAACAGCTCTTGGACTTACCAGCTTTTGACATAAACAGGCTGCCTCTTTTCGAAGAAATAATTTATTACTGTCAAATTTTCTATAGCCTAGTTCTTTTAAAATTATTTCTCTATGTCTTTTATAAGTGGATTCGTTATAGTATCCCAAGGCTATATCTGTATCAGAGATTCTTAATTTTTTCTGCACATATTTCAAGTCTGTAAAGAGAAACTGTGAAGGACTGAAAAATTTATTTACAGCTTTAAAATAACCGAGTTGAAGTATGAAACCAACCTGATTAGTCGGACTGCGTAGTGAGTTAATAACATTAATAGCATGCTCTGGAATAATGAAAAAACAATTCCGCCCTTCTGCACTAAACATAGGAGGAGTATCAAATTCCTTTATTTCCTGCTGACTTAATATTTTTAGTTGTGACATATTAAAAATGCTCCTAGAAAACGACCGTTTAATTTGAATATAATTAACGAATATATTGTTTTAATAAACAAATAACTATTATAGTATATAAATACAAATAGACATTTTTATCGATAATTAAAAAAAGGAAAAACAAATGCTTATTGGATATATTAGAGTTTCTAAGGCATCTCAGGATACTGCTTATCAAAGAAATGCTATTTTGGAGTATGCACATAAAAATAAACTTGTAGTTGATGAATTTATTGAGCTGGAAATTTCATCTCGGAAAACACCTGTCCAGAGAAAATTAGATGTGCTTTTATCAAAAGTTAAGAATGGCGGTATTGTCATAGTTTCAGAGCTGAGCAGGCTGGGAAGAAGTATTTCCGAGGTAATTTCCACTGTTAACCTTTTGATTGAGGATGGAAGCCGTTTTGTATCGATTAAAGAAGGCATAGACATAAAGGATCGACACTCAATGCAGTCAAAAGTTATGATCACCATGTTTAGCTTAGTCGCTGACTTGGAAAGAGATCTTATTAGCCAAAGGACAAAAGAAGCTCTGGCGACAAAAAAGGCTGAAGGAGTTGTCCTCGGACGTCCAAAAGGACCAGGAAAATCGAAGCTTGAAAAACATGAAGAACAAATAAAAGAATTTATTGAAAAGAAAGTCTCTATGTTATCTATTTCAAAAATATTAGGGGTAAGCTATTCTACACTATTTAACTACATTAAAAAAAGAGGACTAAAGGCATCAAAGGTCGCATAATTTATGGGCGATTTTACCCGAACCTTTAGTTTTTGTTAGCATTAATTCAAAGAGCCTCATTATTTAGCAATTGATATTCCTAGTATTTATATTTTAATGTAAGCCACCTTCACGATTCATTTATCGCAATTACTCCAAATATTTTTTGATTTTTTTTAGATATATTTTCTTTCAGTTTTATAGAATTTGGAACTTTTTTGCCGTCTTGGAGAATGGATAAATCTGCCCTTATGTATGGTTCCTGAATCCATTGTTTTTATATCAGTGTCAGGTATATGTATAAGCAGTTATCACAAATTCATTCTTTCATTCAAAAAAGTTCCTTTTTATGTTCATTCCACCATTTGAGTCACTTTATCTTTCATTCTATAGCTTTCTCCTTCAATGACAGCTACATGACTGTGATGCAGAAGTCTGTCTAGGACAGCACTTGTTATTGTGCTGTCATTATTGAATATTTTCGGCCATTCTTTAAATGGTCTGTTTGATGTAATAATAATTGATCCTGTTTCATATCTTTTTGATATGACCTGGAATAGAAGATTTGCTCCCTGCTTATCGATTGGCAGATATCCTATTTCATCAATAATAATCAACCGAGGATTAATGTACTTTTTTATTGCTCTTTCGAGATTGTTCACGGCAGCAGCGGCTGAAAGATGATTTATAATATCAACAGCCGGTGTAAAAAGAGTAGAATATCCCTTTTCGCAAGCAGCCCTTGCAAGTGCAATTGAGCTGTGGCTTTTGCCCGTACCGCAAGGTCCTATAAAAATTATATTTTCGTTGCGTTCAATGAAATCGAGTCTGAAGAATCCTTCTATTAGCATTCTGTTAATTTTTTTAGGATGACTCCAATTGTACTGATCCATAGTTTTTATATATGGAAGTCTTGCTCCTTTTAGTCTTCTTTGAATAGCTCTTTCCTGTCTTGAAACAGTTTCTGCATCAATAATGCGGCTTAGAAAGTCAAGATGATTTATCTGTTTCTTCTCTGCATCAGAAACGATATTTTTGTAGTTATTGCGGATATATGAAAGTTTTAAATAGTCGAGCTGATCCTCCAGTGCTTTATACTTACTTTTCATAATGATGATGCCTTTCTATTTTTTCATAAAGATCCATATTAGTTTGCTCAAAGTCAATTTCAAGCATATCAGACTTTCGCATAAGGTGGAGTGGTGCTGCCTCAGGCGTAAGGCGTTTACGCTGTTCAAGGATGTTGGCGATATAGTCACTGCTGTATGCTTTAAATTCAAGAGCGTCATTTATTGCCGTGCGAATATCACCAATATCGTAAATTTCAGAAAGTGTCATGATTTTTCTTATATGTTCAGCTGTATTAAATCGTTTTTCTTTTATGCCCAGATAGTACTTTTCAGCATTTGGTGTAAGCTTGATGAATGCACGAAGTAATTTCTGATCTTTTGCATTCCTTTTTTCTTCAAGAAGTTTTTTTACATGGGCGGGATCTTCAAAATTCATATTTTTTTCATATGACCTACGATGCTGTGCAATAAGTTTATTTTCATGATATATTACAATTAGATCAGGATAAATTCTCATTGTAAGTATACTTGAGGCATATTCAAATGGGACTGAATATCTGTTACCTTCAAAAAATACTCTGAACTGATTATTTGATTTAACTGTTTTTATTGTCCCGCAGTCAAACGGAAGCTGATTTACTCTAAGAAGTTTCTCCTTTTCCGCATCAAACATATCCACGGGCATTTTACCTGTAGTTTTATGAATTCTTACATTGGCAGTTTTATCCATCCAGATACGGGCAGCGTTATTAATCCCTGAGAGTGATTTCACTTCTCCTATTCCATTAAGAAAATTTCTTCTGATATATGAAATTGTGCGTTCTACACCACCTTTTTGGTTTGGTTTTCTCACCCCGCACGGTTTAATCTTGAAGCCGTAATAATGAGCAAAGTCTTCATAGCGCTCATTGAGCTTCACCGGTCCATATGCAGGATGCTCTTTTACTGCAACTTTACAGTTATCAACCATGATTTGTTCAGGAATGCCGTTAAAGTATGTGAAGGCGTTACGATGACACTGGAGGAAATGCTCCTGATTCTGGTGCATTATAAACTCCAGATATGTCATCCGACTGTAGCATAAGGTCATTATAAAGGCATACAGCCGTCTCCTTACAGATTCCAACTGGATATAACCGCAGTAGGCAAAATCAACCTGTGCAGTTTCTCCAGGTGAAAAACTCAGCGTAAGATAGGCTTTTTTTCTGACGGGTTTAACTTTAGATACATAATTTCTAACCGTTGAAATACTTCCGGTATAACCGGCTTCTTTGATTCGATCGTAGAGCTGTACTGCACTGTAGTCATGACGATCAAGGCATATCTGTATTTCTTTTTTAAAATCGTCAAGTACGAATGCCTCTCTTCCACCACTGCGTTTCTCAAACTTAGGACGTTTAATCCAGCGTTTAATTGTCTTATAATCTATTCCAAGTTCAATGCCAATTTTATATGCACTGAACTTTTCTTCTTCGTGAAGACGTTTTATCTCATGAAATGTATAACTGTCCATTACATACCTCCAAATATTCTGTTAATTACATCTCTGACACTTTCTGTTGCAGAATTATTTTCTGTCCTGCTGTAGTTGACTGCAGTTTCATCATTTATAGCTTTTGTGGATCTATATTCAAAACTGACATCGGATTCAAGGCCAAGCACTTGGTAAAGCCCATTTAAATAAGCAATCAGATTGCTCTTCTCCAATTCTTTTCGGCACGAATTCACGCCTGATGATGAGCTGAAATTTAGATAGCTTTTAACCCGTTCATCGCCGTAGTAAGAAAGACCTTCATGATCTCCAACTATCACAAGAAACAGATAAAGTGCCAGGGCATCAGTACTACACTGTTTCAGATAGTTTTCACGGACCAGACGATGATCTATCCAACTGAAATGTTTGGGAATTCGACGTTTCCTCCGGGCATTGATTAGAACTTTGCTTTTCATTGCTCTCATTCCTTTTCATAAAAATATTGGTTTTGCTGCTTTTGCTTCCTGACAACAAAAGGCGGTTTCCAGTATCATAATACCTGTCAAGATGACCTCCAATAATCTCCCGTAAGACATCTCCGCTCAATGTACTCGCCAGTCCGGTTGTAACACACTGATAGTAATAAATGTTACGTCTAAGTTCAGGTATAGCGGAAACCTCTTTTTTGAGCCGAGCGATATCCCGTAAGATTGAATTTTGAGTAGGAGCGATATCCCGTAAGATGTCTACTTCAGATTCTATTTTTGCTTTTTTTTGAACTTTTTTGTAAGCAGGGTGTTTTTTCTGATATCTTTTTACACGCGCTGATTCTTTTTGACGTTTTTCAGGTGTTCGGTTTGCCTCTTGCCTGCGGTATTTTCTGCGACTGGATATTTTACTTGCATGTTGGCATTCAACTCTGAAACAAAATATTTGCCTGTGATGATTATCAGACCTCCGAGGTTCTGCCCAAGTTAAATTCCCTCTTTTTTCTTCTCTGCTGTGCCGTTAATTTGCATTTTAGTTAAAAAGATCAGTAAATTTAAATTTTTCATTAACCAGTTTATCCATCTGAACAGTAGATGAAAGAAGTTCTATTTTAATTTTTCCGCTTTTGTTTTGAAAATGAGTATTGATTTTATCAGTCATAATTTGAAGAAAGTCTTTAATTTTAACAAGCATTCCTTTTGAATAATCAGCATTTGCCCACAGCTTTACTTTAATAACAGTTCCGTCTTTTACGATAATACCCGGTAGACGGGTTATTTCTCTTAGTGTAGCACAGTCATCTCTATAGTTATTGTAGAGCGGTCTGAAGATTTTCAGTAGTTCATAAAACATATTTCTTGCAATAATCTTCAGCATATCCATATAGTTTTTAGCTCTTATATCTGGCTGCATGTAGTTTTCTTTTATTAAGCGCTGCAACCTACTCTCATTTTTTATTAAAGCTGATATATCAATATTCATAGTTTCTATCATTCCTTCCATTTTTAGAATAGAATTCCTTACAATATTAAATTTATCCTCATATTTATTTTTTATCTTTTCCTGACGTTCAGGATATTTACAGATAAGCCTGGAAAGTCTGTCTGATTCCTTTTTATAAAGTTTTTGTTTTTCACTATTTTTTGATTTCTTCTGTTTTTCCTTTTTTAAAAGCTTTTGTCTGTGTGTGTTTTCTAAACCAAGTTTGTTTAAATCTCTATTATATTTTTTATCAAGATCATATCCTTTCCTAATAATTTTGGTCAGCTCATTTTCCAGTCCTCTTCTTTTTTTGCACATTACTTTGTATATTGTTGATTCAGTCTGTCTGTCGTTAAGTTTATCTTCAAGTCTGCTGTAAGGTATAAAACGGTAACTGGTAATCTGATCAATCCCAAAAAACTCTGCTAAAAACTTAAAGTCATTTTCTTGTATCCATTTATTGAACATAAGTCTTACTATGGTTTCATCGTCAATCGTGCATTTCTTATTGACTATAATTGACACTTCTATATTATTGCCGTTTGGTTTGTAGGCTTTTACGATTATCTGTCTAAAATCAGTGCTTTTATTCCATACATTCTGCTGATATTCAAATACAGTACTTTTGCAAATTTCAGAATTGTTTTTATACTTGTCCATGCTGAATCGTTCATAATGCCTGTTATTCTGCCAGGCATTTCTTTTGTAACCTTTATCCCATGTTATAATATTGTCTCCGGAAGCTCTTATCTCCATTAAAGTTTCCATGCCGTAGATCCCTCTGTCGATTATCCAGGTAACGGGTTTAATGCTGTCTTTGAGAAAGGACTTTTTGAAAATATCCGAACAGATAAAAAATCTTTCTCTAAGGTCATAAAAGTTATCAAAAATTTGCACAAAGCATGGATAACCATCAATAGTATGTATAAAATCCGAATGCATACCCTTACGTATATTATGGGAATGTGCAATCCAGGCTTTGAGATATTTAAACATTCCGGTGTACTCTTTTGTGTGCGGATCATAATAAAAAATATTCTGGTATTTATCTCCAGTAAAAAATCTATTTCTCTGTACAATCTCCATGGTTGAGGCAAAATCAGATATGACTTTTAACTCTGTTCGCTGTTCTCCCAAATCTTTTATCGTCGGACCGACAAGTTTTGCAAGACTTTTATGCGATAGATGCTTACTCTGTTCAATGTTTATCATTCCAAGAAGTATTTGCGACAGCCACTGTCTTTGAAGTGCAAATGATTTTTCAGGAAAAATTTGATCTATAAGATGAGAAAAAAATATCAGCCCGCAGTGATTCAGAAGAACCGGTTCTGTCCATTCATCCAGTCTTGTCAGCGGCAGACCGGAAAAGGGAAAATACTTGGGAGACAGTGATATATTCGAGCCTGACTGTTCAGATGTATCGCAGAGGTTCTCCCTTTTTCCGTTTGAGCAGTCCGTTAAATCACTATCGGACAACACCTCTATTTTGGTAGAACAGTTCACAGATAATGATTCATCTAAACAGTCATTTGCCCATGCTGTTCTGCAAAGGGAATATTTTCGATTTTCGACAACCTCAGGGTTTTCAAGGTTTTCGGAAGGTGTTGATTTTTCATTTGCTATTGAATTTATTTTATCTCCGACAGATTTATCACCTGAGGAAGATGGGTTATCTGTATTAGACTTACGTTCATCATTAAATATGATTCTGAGACTTTCTCCGCTGATTTCTTTATTATATCGCTTCCCTATTTCACCTATTATAATTTGACTGAAGTTTTTTACATTGTCTTTTATTGCATTAAATGTGCCACGGATAAAACCATCTATTTCAGGAGTTATCTTACGTTTATTTTCATGTCCGGCAAAGACCTTTCTTATATAATCCAAATCACTGCTTAAAAGGGCTTTGCCCCATAGGCGGATTGTTTTATGGCTCGGACCAAAACTTTTAACAAGCTCATCAAGCTTGTATTTGCAGTTATACATTCGCCCAAGCAGCATTTTAAAAAGTATATGGTCCTTGTCAAAAGGTATACGTTCAACTTCTGCAAGTCCTATATACAGTGACAATTCTTTGATGTCGGTTGAATTAATTCTTTCTACTATACTTATATCCAAACTGCCATTGCATGGCAATAGTAACTGCTGTATTATACTCATAATAAGAATGCTTTATTTTTGAAGTTTTGCTCAATGGAAAATTATAAAGTTATTCTTATTATTTGAAATGCAAGATCGGGGATTGAAGAAAAAAGAAGGAGTTTAACTTGGGCAGAAACCCACCTCAAGTCATGGAGCTGTGGATATTAAGGTTTTTGATTACAGCTTAACAGTAAAATCGGATAAGAATTATGATTTGAAAACGGAAGATAAAAAGCTGAGAGTAAATTTAAGTAAATTTGATCTTAAGGTTTTAAATCTGGATTATGATCGGTGGGAAAAGGATTACTTTAAAATAGAAGAAGAATGTGAATCAGGATTTTACAGATGGCTGGAATTCTATGCTCTTGATGCATTTAATAAAGATTTTCCGTATCATATACATGTTTTTCTTGATTTCGTTTACAGGTACGGACATGATGAAGAGGCTTCGTTAAAAAATATATCATGTGAATTAGTTGAAGAATTTTTCGCAGATTTTCTCCTCAGAAAAGTAATGGTGGAACCTGATGAATATCCTGAATGGTTTCCGGCCGTAAAATTGTTTTATGAATATTTGAGAGATATTGGTTATATAGATGACATCAGTAAAATTACTGATATTCTCAACGAGCAGGAACCAGAATTTATAGAGTTGCTAAAAAATAAATACTAATTTTTAGAATTTAAAGTGTCTATAACAGCACCTTGTTGGGAACAACAGTACCGAGTGATGCAGGTTAAAAGGGACTACGTCGCATAATCTATGGGCGATTTCACCCCAACCTTTAGTTTTACCCAATTCTGTACACAGCAGCTTTAATCCGAACGCTACTGTATCGTGAGTGGTTAAATTTTTCTCTGTTAACTATTGCTGGTTTTGTTCATCTTTTATGTATTTTTTATGTTGGCCAATTTTATCGCAAAAAATTCTCAGATGTTTGTACACATCGACAGCCATGTAACATTTTGCTAACCCAGTTATACATATCCTTGTTTATCTACCCTTTTATGCTATTAGGCTCTTGTTTTGGTCCTTTAACTTATTATTTGCTCTGGATATGGAAAATCGCAACAGGACAAGCTGTGCCAAGATTTAAAACAAACCGTTGAACCCGTTTGATAGTCAGTTTTTACATGTACCAAGGTTTACTAAATCCAATTCTTTGTCATTTATTGTTTTAAGGTTTTCTGATTTTGAGTATAATGTGCAGTTTATGATTGACTTTCATTTTGTGCTTGTAAGTAGTGTTATTGTGTGGAACTCTATATTTTCATGAAAATAATTATGCATTCTTATAAAAGAACTTTTTATATTGGAATCTTAAATGGAGGACTAACTAAAATTTCTGGTAGAGGATTAAAGCTCTTTATGAATATATATTTGGCCAGAATTTTACTAAATATTGGTTATGGAGAATATAAATTTGGTATGAGTATTATAAAAATATTAATGCTTTTTTGCGTTTTGGGCTTTACAAATGCATGGGTGAAGTACACAGCTAAATATATTGCTCTTGAAACATGGGACAAAATGAGAGGATTCTTTACTTTTTCATTATCTATTACTTTGTTATCCAGCCTTATATGTTTAACTATCAGCGTGATAGTTTTAATAATAATTTATTATTACAATGGAATATTTTACAACACTGTATGTTATGCATTATTTGCAGTCCCATTTTTAGTTTTAAACTCTTTTTTTACTTTTATTTTTAATGGATATCGAAAAATTTTAATATCTAACTTACTTAGTACTAGCTTTGTACCCATTTTATTAATGGCAATTGTCTTTATTTACTATAAAATGACAGGCTGTATTTCTGTTCAGAACGTGTTTGTATTCTACATTTTTGCACTTTCTATCACTGTAGTTGTTGGAGCTCTTTTCTTTAAAAGAACAATTTTTCCAAAAATACGAAATATCACACCCGCATATGAAAAAACAGAATGGCTAACAGTTTCAATAAATCTGATGCTAGCCAGTAGTATGTTTGTGGTAATGTCGGAAACGTGCATTATTTGTATAAAATTGTTTTGTAATAATAGTGAAGTAGCGTATTATGCTGCTTCTGTCCAAATAGCTGTTTTGCCCGTGTTTACCCTTGGTTTTGTAAACAAAATACTTGCTCCAATGATAGCTGATTTTTATCATACGGGCCAGAAAGCAAAACTGCAAGATATTTTGGACAAAGCATCTACATTAAATTTTTTATGTGCATTTAGTACATTTTTGTTTGTCTTGTTTTTTGGTAAATATATTTTGAGTTTTTTTGGTGACGATTATAAATCAGCTTTTTGGATTCTTATCATTTTGTTGCTAAGTCAGTGCATAAATAGCATGTGTGGGTGTGTTAGCCAATTTATGTTCATGTCAAAACACCATAGACCAGCTTTCTATATCCTTTCATTAGCAGCTTTAGTAAATATCATTGTTAATATAATATTAACTCCTACATTTACAGCTATTGGTGCCGCAATAGCATATTTGATATCAATGGCATTGTGGAATTTCTTAATGTTGATTTATGTAATTAAATTTGAAAAAGTTTATCCCATGGTTAGGCTGTCTGCTATAAATGATACAATGCTAGAATTTTTAAGTTATTTAAAAAGACAAACAAAATAACTCATATTTCGGAGTTCTGAAATGTGAGTTGTTATTTAATGAGTACACTTGCAGATGCAACATTAAATGTAAGCAATTTTTCCAACATTTCTTTAAATGCAGCATATTCTGAAGAATGAGTAAATTTGGGGTAGTGCTATGGTTAGTGCGAAAAAGTGCCATCTAGCAAATTATTAGCCTCAACTTCGTCCCTAAAACAATTTACAATATCCAATAAATATATCATATATTTTAAGTTCCTACATTGCAACGGACAAAGAATATTGCTATTATATCAGCATTTAATGGCTTGTTAATAGAGATACAATGCATATATAGTTCCTGCATACTGTCTTATAGGAACTTAGCAAAAGAGGGAATATGGATATTAAAAAATATGAATCGAAACAAAGAAAGCTATACACCGATATAGTAACTCTTATCGAACACAGCAAGGGGCATGTCGCAAGAGAATTCAATACAACTCTTGTTATATTAAACTGGTCCATAGGAAACAGAATCAATACGGATGTGTTTTTCAACGGTCGTGCAGAATACGGTGATCAGATAATTGATTTAATATCAGCCAGCCTTAAAAACCAATATGGAGAAGGCTATACCCGCTCAAACATATTCAGAATGACTAAATTTGCAAAATTATATACAGATAAACAAATTGTTGCGACACTGTCGCAACAATTGTCATGGTCGCATCTTGTTGATTTGCTTCCGCTGGAGGATGATAACAAACGAAACTTTTATATCCGGATGGCTTTAATTGAAAAATGGAGTGTCAGGAAACTTCGAGAGAAAATAAAAGGGATGCTCTACGAACGTACCGCAATAAGCCGGAAACCTGAAAAATTAATTGCATCCGAATTGAAGAAAGTTGCAGAGACGAATAACCTGACGCCCGATTTTGTCTTTCACGATCCTTATTTTCTAAATTTTACAGGCTTAAAGGATTCATATTCAGAACGGGATTTAGAAAATGCAATTCTTGACAATATTATGTTTTTTATTCAGGAACTTGGAACAGATTTTTGCTTTGTGGCAAGGCAGAAAAGAATGTCTACAAAGAATAAAGACAGATATCTTGATCTTCTCTTTTTCCATCGTGGGTTGAAAAGACTTATTGCGATAGAACTCAAACTTGGGAATTTTGAACCTGAGCATAAAGGGCAGATGGAATGGTATCTAAGATGGCTTCAAAAAAACGAATGCAGGTTAGGTGAAGAAAAACCGCTCGGAATCATATTATGTGCTGATAAAGATCAGGAGGATATAGAATACCTGGAGCTTAATAATTCCGGGATACATGTCGCCCAATATTTAACAGAACTTCCTCCACAGCACGTACTGGAAGAAAAACTGCATAAGGCTATAAGAACTGCAAGAGAAATATATAACAACAGGATGTTACCTGATAATAATGAAAAATAACTGGACCGAAGAAGAGTTGATCGAGTTTTGGACTTTATCAGTGCAAGAGCAGGAGTTACTGAAAAACAAAAAAGATTTTAACAAGCTTGGTTTTGCTGTATCTCTTAAGTATTATCAATATATGTTTACTCATCCTACTTTAAATGCGGCAGTTCCAAAATCTATTGTAAAACATATTGCCGTTCAGCTTCGACTCGATTACAGGCTCTTTTATAAATATGATTTTAATGGAAGAACCGGAAAAAGAGACAGAGAAGAAGTTAAAGAATATATTGGAATCACATATAATATTTCAACAGCTGCAGAAATATTAAAAAAATGGCTCGTGGAAGAAATAACACCGTCCGGGAATCATGATATTGATTATTTGAAAGTATTATCTTATAACTATTTAAGAAAGAATAAAGCCAGGCTTCCTAAGGCTGAAAGTCTCTCCAGAATTGTTAGATCTTCACTATCAGAATTTGAAAGGCTGTTCTTTAATTCATTAAATCAAAGCCTTGATGAAGAAACCAAAGCAATTCTCTGTAACATCGTTGAATCCGATGATAAAAAAAACGACATTCTCTCTTTCAAAAATCTTAAGGAAGAAATAGGCGCAGTAAATGTAAACAATATTTTGTTTGAAACACAAAAATATAGAGAATTAAAGAACCTAAGGCTTCCTATAGAGATTCTTAACGAACACACATTAAGGCTTCTGGAAAAATATAAGATTCGAATTGAGAATGAACATCCTGCAGAGATAAGGCTTCATTCTGACTGCACCAAGTTTTCTTATTTAACTATTTATATATATTTTAAGAGAGCTGAAATTCTTGACAGTATACTTGATGCAGCAATACAGATAATTCACAAGTTCACTAAAGCTGCCGAAAAAGATACAAATAAGAAGATAATAGAAGAAATCAAAAAAGTTAAGGGGAAGGATAATATTCTTCTCAATATAGCAATAGCATCTTTGAAAAATCGTCGAAAAACAGTTGAAGATGTCATATTTCCTGCTGCCGGAGGTGAAACAATACTCCAAAATATTGTTGAAGAAAAAGATTTTGAATATAATTCCTATGGAAGATTGGTACAGCGCCGTATGCGTTCCTCATACAGTCATCATTACAGGAGAATTGCAAAAGAAATATTTGATCTGATAGACTTCAAAACGGATTCTCTTGAAAGTATACCTTTAATGGATGCTGTAGAAATAATTAGATCACACAGAACAACCACTCCGTGTTTTCCTAAAAATGCAACAATTCCGGTATGTGCCGTAATTTTGCCC
>Ga0233445_1001221_pt1 | contig 20374 bp, 10 predicted proteins | sample SI_124_October20_5_FD_182779 | JGI IMG/M metagenome (GOLD analysis project Ga0233445, IMG submission 182779) | Seawater microbial communities from Saanich Inlet, British Columbia, Canada - SI_124_October2016_100_MG | ecosystem: Environmental > Aquatic > Marine > Inlet | place: Canada: British...
CCTGACTGTGGCACCTTTAGGACGACCTGTTGTACCTGAGGTATAAATAACATACGCCATGTCATCTGGTTTATTGGTTATTTCAGGATTATCCGTGGAACAATGCTCAATCTCTGCTTGATCTTTATCAATACAAACCACTTTTATGTCTGCATTATCGAACTTATCCTCTAATGATGAATGCGTTATTAATAAAGGAATAGTCGAATCTTCCACCATATATTCCAATCGACCTTGCGGATAACTCGAATCCATTGGCACATAGGCTGCACCCGATTTTAGAACGGCAATAACTGCAACCAATAATTCACTGGAGCGTTCAAGACAAATCCCAACTTTACTACCGACACCCACCTCATTGTTTCTCAAATAATGGGCTAACTGATTACTGCGTTGATTCAATTGTTGATAGGTTAATTTTTCCTGCTGAAATTGTAAGGCAATGGCATCAGGCGTTTTTTCAACTTGTTGTTCAATCAAACATTGAATAGCGACAACATCGGCTTGCTTGACTGCATTTTGATTGAGTGTCATCACTTGATGTGACTTTTCATTGTCGGATAAGAGTTGTAACTCACCCAAGTATTCACAAGATTCTGCCAACATTTGTTCATTTAACGTCACAAAACGTTGCAAGAAATCAAAATCGGTAAAAGTTTCAGGGTAATAATGCACAAAAAATTGCAATTCATCATTCACCAATTTGGTAATAAACTGAACCTGACCTTCTGCCACAGGCGGGGTAAAATGATGAATTTTCTGAACATCTTCACCAAGAAACTGATATTCAGAAGCAATGGTAATAAAATTATAAGCAAACTGAATTCGACCTTGTCCTAAATATTGCTTTTGTTTTAAAATTGAAAGATGCTGCAATCCTTTAACCTCTTTAACAAATCCACGCACCGAAGCCAAATAATCTTTAATGGATGTTTCATTCGACATGGCCGACAAATCAAATACCGCAGGTACTTGTTCATAATAACAACCCAATGCAGTATTGTGTTGTTTTCTACGATTACCCAAGTATTCCGAAATTTGAAAATTTGCAGCAGGTTGGCAATAACCATTGATTAACAAGCCATACAATGCCTTAAAATAAACGGCAGGTGTTGATTTGTTTTTACGACAAAAAGAACGAATTTTCTTCCATTGTTCATTGGGTAAAGTTAATTGCTTGGTTATTATTTGCTGATTAATGTCACCTTTCCAAGCTGATGACACTGAAAAGTCCAGTGGTTCTATATTTTGGCTTTTTTGTTTCCAATAATTGATTACATCGACATTATCGGTTAATTTTAAGCTATCCCCAATAAATTGTTCAAAAGCAGGCTCAGCCAATTCATGTTCTGTTTTATTTAATTCCGCTGCGTAGAGTAAATGCATTCGATCCCAATGCTCCCAACCACCAAGACCATCCATCATCGTATGATGACATGTCATGATGAGCACCCACAAATCATCACTGTATTTTAGCAGAAAATATTGCACCAAATCATCTTTCGTCATGTCATAGGATCGAAAAACAATGTCTTCTAAATACCCCCTATCAACGGTATTACCTTCCATTTCAATTATTTTAACCGATATTTTTTTGTGTTTAAGCACACATTGATAAGCCAAATCTGTATAGGGCAAATCTGACGCAATAATTTTTGTTCTTAATAAAGGTTCGTGGTCGGTTATTTTTTGTAAAGCTTTTGTCCAACAGTCAACATCTAATTTATGATTAACCTCAATGGCATAACCGATACTATTAAATTGAGTGTCTGGGTTTAATACGGATTCTAGGTAAATATCTCGTTGAGTTGAGGTTAATGGTAATATTTTTTCATACTCAGTTTCACCAATATTCAATATTTGAAATAATTCGTGGCGATCAAATACAGCCAATGTACTTAACGATGACTCTGACTGTAGAACTACAGTTTTCAACAAATGCTGAAAATGACGCATCATGGTTTCGATGGTTGATTCATCAAATAAATCGGTATTATATTCAACCGATCCCATTAAACCATCGGCAGATTCAGCCATGATCAATGTCATGTCATATTTAGATGTTTTATTTTCCTGTTCGATGGGTTCAAAACGTAACCCTGGAATTTCCAACTGACCAGACAGGCCTATATTTTGTAAGGCAAAACCCACTTGTGCCAAGGGTGAATAACTCAAATTACGTTCGGGTGATAACGCTTCCACCACCATTTCGGCAGGTGCATCTTGATGAGCATAGGCATCTAAAGTAACTTCTCTGACTCGTTTGAGTAAATCAGAGAATGACGGGTTACCCGACAAATCAGTCCGCAAAATCAAACCATTGATGAAGAAACCAATCAGACCTTCAACTTCTGTTCTATTACGTCCTGCAATCGGAATACCCACACTGATATCATCTTGTCCTGCATATCGTGATAATAACAACTGGTAAACCGCCATCAACATCATAAATAGCGTAACGCCCTGCTGTTGAGATAAACTGACAAGTTCATCACTTAAATCTTTGGCTATTCTAAAATTATAATGATCTCCATTAAACGTTTGAATCGCAGGTCGAGGTCGATCAGTCGGCAGAGTAATAAAGGCAGGCGCACCTTGTAAATGGTTATACCAATACCCAATCAAAGCATCAATTACCTCACCTTGTAACCACTGTCGTTGCCAATGAGCGTAATCAGCATATTGAATCGGTAAATTAGGTAACTGAGCATGATTGTTATTCAATCTCGCCAAATAGAAAGCACTGAGTTCGCGAATTAATAAGGCATTTGACCAACCGTCTGAAATAATGTGATGTAATGTGAGTAACAACACATATTCTTTGTCATTTAAGGAAATTAAAGTGGTTCTAAATAATTCTCTTAAGGACAAATCAAAGGCTTTTCGAGACTCATCCATCGCCAACTGATTGACCTGAACTGATTGTTCTTTTTCAGTGATGTTGGATAAATCAATTTTAACTAATTGCGTGACACCACTGGCATGAATTAGCTGTTTGGGTTTACCATCCACCACAATAATTTGACTTCTTAATGTTTCATGCCGTTGAATGATATCTTCGATTGCTTGTTGTAATGCATCAACACTCAAGTCACCGATCAATTTGACCGATGCAGGTATATTGTAGATGGGATCATTGGGTTCAAGCTGATCCAGAAACCACAATCGTTCTTGTGCAAATGATAACGGCAAGGCTTCATCTTTCGACATCACCACCATCGGAGGTGCCATTAATTGTTTGCCTTGGCGTTTGATGATTTCAATTTGTTCAGCCAAAGCCCCCACTGTTGGCGATTCAAATAATGCTCGAACGGACAATTCAACAGAAAATTGCTGTCTGATAGATGAAATTGCTTGAGTTGCCATGAGTGAATGACCACCCAGTTCAAAAAAGTTATGAGTTGCCCCGACTTCTTTGACATCCAATAAATTCGACCATTGTTGACACAATATTCTTTCAATGTCGTTACGTGGAGCAACATAATCCTGTTGTCCAGTAGTATCGGCTTCAGGCAAGGCTTTTCGATCAATTTTACCATTCGGTGTTAACGGCCAACTGTCAACAACAACAAAAGCGCTGGGTATCATGTAGTCGGGCAGATCATTTGCTAAAGCCTGACGTAAGTTGGATAATTCCATTTGTTTTTGATCAGAAATTAAATAAGCCACCAATACATCGTTTTTAACCAACACCAGCACTTCATTAACGGCTTCTTGTTGCGATAAAACGGATTCAATTTCACCCAATTCTATTCTTAATCCACGCAATTTGACTTGATGGTCAATACGCCCAATGTAGTCGATATTACCATCCTCTAAATATCGGACTAAATCACCTGTATGGTACAATTTACCTTCACCATAAGGGTGGTCGGTAAATTTATCATTGGTTAATTCAGGTTGATTTAAATACCCCAAACCAACACCTGTTCCTGCAACACAAAGCTCGCCTACCAAACCGATGGGTAAAACTTTTTGCTGATGATCTAGCACAAACAATTGCACATTGTCATTGGGACGACCAATGGGAATGGACTGACTGACAAATTTTTCTGCTTCACTCACTTTATAAAAAGCAGCAATATCGGTACATTCTGTTGGTCCATAAGTATTAACAATCATTGCATCGCACACATTAGACTGTTGCCATGCAATGAGTTTATTCATAGCAATGCTTTCTCCGCCTAAGAAAACGCAACGTAAACTTGCCAAATGTTGCCAAGGTTTTTCTTCGTGACTGCTCGACTCAACCAATGGATAAAAAGCACTGGGAGCACAATTTAATAAGGTAATTTGTTGTTTATTGATTTCATGAATAATTAACTGGTCATCATATTGGGTCATTTCTGGAATAACCACACAACCACCCACCGTCAATAATGCAAATAAGTTTTTCTGTGTCAGGTCAAAACCAAAGGCACTGATTAATAAGGTTTTATCATTTTCATTAAAACCAAATTCACGGCAATACCATTGTAATAAATTAATTTCTCCAATGTGTTTTAATGCCGCACCCTTGGGTTTACCCGTTGTTCCTGACGTATAAATAACGTAAGCAGTATTGTCTGAAATCACATCAACATCAGGTTTTGTAGTTGAGTTTTCACTGATGCTTGACTGGTCTTTATCAATATTGATAAGTGTTTGCTGACAATCTGAAAATACGCCATTTAAAGATGATTCAGTGATTAAGATGGACGCTTTTGAGTCATCCAACATGAATTCTAATCGGCCTTTGGGGTATTGACTGTCTAACGGTAAATAAGCACCCCCTGCTTTCAATACCGCCAATACAGAAATCAACATATTCAATGAACGATTTAAACAAAGTCCAACACATTGATTACTTTGTATTCCTAGGGATATCAGGTGATTGGCTAATTGGTTTGCTTGGTCGTTAAGTTGCTGATAACTAATCTGCTGTTCACCACAAATACCTGCAATAGCATCGGGTGTTTTTTCAACTTGTTGCTCAAACATTGAGTGAATATTGGAAACAGGCGGCAATGCTGTTTGTGTATTATTCCATTTATTGGTGATTAAGTTATTTTCCTGCTGATCTAACCACTTCAATGACTGGATAGACTCTGTACCTCCAACAATTTGCTGACTGATGTGTAATAAACGACCTATAAAATCATAATCGGTAAACTGTTGATTATTATACAGTAAATTTAATTGCGTCTGATCATCAATCAGTTTAACAATCAATTGAATTTCGTTTTCTGCCACAGGAGGATTGTATTGCCAGATGGCTTGAGTTTTACCCAATACTTCAATTTCAGCAGGAAAATGATAGAAATTATAAAGAAATTTTATACGTCCAGTAGCCAGCAATTGGCTTTGGAGAAAAATTGAAATATTTTTATTACTTCCCAAACTTTTTTGGGCATTACGAATAACTTTCAAATAATCTGCAAACAGCATGTCTTGTTGGTAGCAGTCTTTTTCAAATACAAAAGGAATTTGCTGATAAAAACACCCCATAGCCGTTGCAAAACCTTTCGGCCTACCCGCCTGAAATTCAAAGATACTGAAATCACTGTCTGGACGGCAATAAGTATTCAATAAAATACCGTATAAGGCTTTAAAATAGAGCGCAGGTGTCACTCGCTGGCTACGACAAAACTTTCTAATTTCTTTCCAATGCTCTGCATCAATCATGCTTGATTTAGTCACCAAACTGGGTTGATTATTTAAAGTTGCTGGATAATCGAGAGCTTCAACATTTTCAAACTTTTTCTTCCAGAATGTTTGTATTTCAATATCATCAAAATCTTGTCGACATTGTTCAATATAATCCTGATAAGAGGGACGTTTGATTTCGGCTGATTCATTGTTTCGTAAATTTTCATAAATTGAGGTGACTTGAAACAAATATTCAGTGGTTGACACGCCATCCATCATCATATGATGCACCGCCAATACAAATAATACCTTTTCATCAGACAATTTGATTAATGTGGGATTGATGAGTTGATCATCATGTATTTGATAGGTTCGGGTAATTAACTGTTCGGCTTTATTTTTTACCCATTCGGTAGATTCATTTTCTGCATTAATCACGGGTAATTTAATCAACTGAGGTTTCATCACACATTGATAAGCCACATCGGCATAGGGTTGATGACAACCTACAATTTTTGTTCTTAAAACTGTTTGAGAATCAGTATAAAGTTGTACTGCTTTTTCAAATAATGAATAATTTAAAGGCTCGATTTCTACCGCCAGTCCTAAGCTGTTTTGCAATGTATCGGGGTGTAATAATGACTCTAAATATAAGTCACGTTGGGTGGCTGTTAATGGTAGAATTGATTCAACTTGTGATTCATTCTGATTCAACAGTTCAATCAATTGTTGTCGAGAAATCAACGAGATAGCATTGAGTTTTTTATCACTATTTTTACTGATATCAGTTATCAATTGTTGAAAATTCAGTGATATTTTCTCTATCGTTTCAACATCAAATAAATCAGTATTGTATTCAAATGATCCCATTAAACCATTTTGAGTTTCCATCATGATCAATGTCAGGTCATATTTGGCAGAACCATTTTCATAATCAATCGGTTCTATGGTTAAGCCGGGTAAATTCAATTTGGAAAAGGGTGCATTTTGCAAAGCAAATGCGACTTGTGCTATAGGAGCATAACTAAGATTACGTTCAGGCTGAATCGCTTCGACCAATAATTCAAATGATAAATCTTGATGGGCATAAGCAGCCAAAGTGGTTTCTTTAACCTGAGACAGTAATTCTGTAAAGCTTGGATTACCCGACAAATCACTTCGCATCACCAATCCATTGACAAAAAAACCAATCAACGCTTCGGTTTCTTCACGATTACGCCCTGCGATGGGAATACCGACACAAATATCCTGTTGTCCTGAATAACGTGACAATAACAACTGATAACATGCCAACAACATCATGAACAAAGTGATGTTTTGTTGCCGACAATGTTGATTCAACGGTTCAACCAATGTCATTGGCAAAGTAAAATGCAGATGTGCGCCATTAAATGTTTGGGTAGCAGGTCGTGGACGATCTGTTGGTAACTTTAATAAATCAGGGCAATCCGACAATTTATTTTTCCAATAATTAAATTGCTGATCCAGCACCTCCCCCTGTAACCAATTGCGTTGCCAATGAGCATAATCTGCATATTGAATCGCCAGCTCAGGTAAACGTACAGGTTGATTTTCTATAATGCCATTGTAAAATGCAGCCGTTTCTTTGACTAAAATACCACTCGACCAACCATCTGAAATAATGTGATGCAAAGTCAATAACAACACATGATCATTGGATGCAATGCGAATTAAAGTCACTCTTGCCAAAGGACCTTGTTTTAAATCAAATGGTTTTTTGGACTCAATGAGAGCCAGGTCATAAATTTGATCCTCACTTTCTGCATCCATAATTAATAATGGCAAAAATACTTGAGGCACTATTTTCTGAACAGGTTTACCCGCTTCTTCAACAAAAGTGGTTCTTAATGATTCATGACGAGCAACCACTTTATTTACAGCTTGATCAAAGGCTTCAACATTGAGTTCACCTTTAAGTCGTATCGCAGAGGGAATATTAAAAATAGGGTTATTGGCATCCAATTGATCCAAAAACCATAATCTTTCTTGTGCAAAAGACAATGGTAATGATTGATCCCGTGACACTTTTTTCATTTCAGGTGCAACCATGCCACTGTTTTCAATTCTGGCTCGTTCAATGCGTTCAGCAAATTCATCAATGGTCGGAGCTTCAAACAACATTCTCAAAGACACTTCAACTTTCAGTTGTTTTCTCACATGAGAAATAACTTGAGTTGCCAGCAACGAATGTCCACCCATCTCAAAAAAGTTATCGTGAACACCCACTCGGTTAACACCCAATAATTTAGACCAGATATCCGCTACAATTTCTTCTGTTGGGTTTCTTGCTGCAACAAATTCATTCATCGATGTTAATGTTGCACCATCAGGAACAGGCAAAGCTTTTCGATCCACTTTTCCATTAGGCAACAAGGGTAATTCGGGCATCACAATAAAAGCAGCAGGCACCATATAATCGGCTAGTTTTTCTTTTAAATATGCTCGCAATACAGCCACATCCACTTCTGCTTCATTATGTGCTGCAATATAAGCGGTTAAACGTTGGTTTCCAGGTGTATCCTCTCGCACAACCACCAGACATTCTTGAACCTGAGCATGCCGTTTCAATAAGGTTTCAATTTCTCCCAATTCAATACGAAAACCACGAAGCTTGATTTGATGATCCATACGACCGAGATATTCGATATTTCCATCTGATAAATAGCGTACACGATCACCCGTTTTGTATAAAACTTTATTTTGTTGCCCCGTAGCAAAAGGGTTTTCAATGAATACCTTTTGCGTCATTTCAGGTCGGTTATGGTAGCCTTTAGCGACACCCACACCTGTAATATGCAATTCTCCAGCCGCACCAGGTGGTACAAGCTTTAGATATTCGTCCAAAACATAACACTGTGAATTGGTCACTGGTTTACCGATGGGAATATTTCGATAAGTGACTTCAGGCTCACATTCAAAATAAATGGCATCAATAGTACATTCAGTCGGGCCATAAAAGTTGATCACTTTTACCGATAATTTTTGTTGGGCTTCTTCAACCAAATGAGGTGATAACGCTTCGCCACCACAATAAATTCGCTGCAATGAATTAATCGATGACACGGAGTCACTGTCCAGTAACATTTGCAATAAAGTGGGTACGGTTTGTAAATCTGTAATTTGTTTTTCATTGATGGTTTTGATCAAATAATCTGGGTCTTGATGTCCACCAGGTTCAGCCATCACCAATTCACCACCATTGAATAATGAAGCATAAAACTCCCAAACAGAGGCATCAAAACTAAATGGCGTTTTTTGTAAGACTTTATGAGTTTGACTCATTGGAAAAGTTGAAGACATCCACCGCATATGATTAATAATCGCACGATGAGGAACCAAAACACCTTTCGGTTTGCCTGTTGAACCTGAAGTAAAGATGGCATAAGCAGTATCTTCTGATTGAGTCATTAATTCAGGATTTTCTGTTGATTGTTGAGCAATGGTATGCAAATCATCATCCATTTTAATAACAGTCGTTGCATCAGGTATTTGCAGATGCTTAGTCGCTTCACCACAGGTGATTAAAACGGGCGAATTAATATCTTCCAGCATAAAATTCAAACGCTCTGTTGGATAACCTGGATCTAATGGCACATAAGCGCCCCCCGCTTTGAGTATTCCAAAAATAGCCACCACCATATCAATTGAACGCTCGATACATAATCCAACGAGAGAATTAGCGGTCACATTGCAACTTCTCAAATGATGTGCTAGTTGATTGGATTTTTGATTGAGTGATTGATACGTGAGTGAATTTTTTTGATAACTGACAGCAACACCATCAGGTGTTTCAAGCACCTGCTGTTCAAACAACTCATGCAAAGCATTTTGTGTATTATCAGTAAAATTGACTTCATTCCATTCGTTTAACAAACAATGTATTTCTTCACGAGACAATAACGCCAAATCTGACAGTTTTGTTTCAGGTTTATCCGTTGCACATTCCAGTAACTTACTGAATCGTTGACATACGGCATCAATGGTTTTACTTTCAAATAAATCGGTGTTGTATTCAAAGACACCCGCAAAACCATTTTCTTGTTCGACCATGTTCAAACTTAAATCAAACTTGGCGGTTTTATTGTCTATTTCCAGTGCCTGTAATTCAACATCGGCAATATCCACTTTGGCAGCGGGTGTATTTTGTAGCACAAATAAGGTTTGAAAAATTGGCGTATGGCTCATGTCTCGCTGAGGAGAAACAACTTCGACCAATTGTTCAAAAGGCAAATCCTGATGAGCATAAGCGTCCAGTGCCATTTCTCTGATTTTTTCGAGTAAAGTATTAAAACTGGGGTTACCCGACACATCAGCCCGAAAAACCAGAGTATTGACAAAAAAACCAATCAGCCCCTCGGTTTCTTGGCGGTTTCTTCCTGCAATGGGTGAACCAATGCAAATATCTTCTTGCCCGCATTGTTTTGCCAATAAAATAGCATAACCCGCCAGTAGCAACATAAAGGGTGTGATTCCTTTTTGTTGACAAATATCTTTAATTCGACCAGAAACTTCTTCTGACAAATAAAATGAAATTGTTGAACCATGCATGGTTTGGGTAGCAGGTCTGGTTTTATCCAAAGGTAACTCAAGTACCGCAGGATCAGCTAATTGTTGTTCCCAATATTTTAATTGTTTTTGCTGTACTTCACCTTGTAACCATTGACGTTGCCAAACTGAAAAGTCAACATATTGAATGGGCAAAGTGGGTAATAAAGATTTTTCATTTTTCGCAAACGCTTGATACAAATGTATGAGTTCTTGAACAAAAACGCCCATTGACCAACCATCTGAAATAATATGGTGCATACAGAAAAACAAAACAAAATACTGGGGTGCTATTTCATATAAGCTGGCTCTGACCAGTGGACCTTTTTCAAGATCAAAAGTACGTTGCGATTCTTTGGCGATAACTTGCTGAATTAAAGTATTCTGATTTTGCTGTGCTTCATCAGGTAATTTTGAAATTTCTATCAGGAAAGGTTTTTCGGGTAAAACAACTTGTTTGGGGTCGCCATCATTCGAGGCAAAAACAGTTCTTAAAGCTTCGTGTCGATTGGTTATTTCAGTCAACGCTTTTTCCAGCACTGCAACATCCAATGCCCCTTTTAACTGAACTGCACCTGGAATATTGTAAGCATAATTTCCTGGATCAAGTTGATCCAATAACCAAAGACGTTGCTGAGCAAAAGACAAGGGGAAAGATTGTTGTTGTGCCTGTCGTTTTTTTTCCTGTTGTTGTTTTAATTTTTTCTTCTTTAAAAGTTTGGCAGCCAGTGCTTTTTTTTCTTCTTTGGTTAACTGCGATACCTTTTTAGATAACTTGCTCATTACAAAACGATCCCTAATTAAAAATAGATGATGAGTACAAACAGTCTCATTGAAATATTTGTTATTAAGATCTAATGAGACAGGTACTCATTAATTATAGAAGGGCGTATTAAAAGCGAATTAAATTTTTAGTATATTTTTTTGCAGATTCATAATTAGGGGACACGCAACAAATAAATACCAAATTGCGTAAAACTTTTGTTCACCTTTGAGGCAAAAAATAGGCATAAGGTAACACGCAATAAATAAACTACCCATATTACGCAGAATTTTTGTTCATCTTCTTTGCCATAAAAATAGGCGTGTAGTCATTCTACTCAACTGTTTTTGTGGTAAAGGAGATGGACAAAAAGACCAGTAAGATGGGTAGTTTATTTGTTGCGAGTTGCCTAAGTAGGTGACCATAATTATCTTAACAAAATTTTCGCTCAAGATTTTTTGACCTTTGGTGTTACTGCTCTGATTGCATAGAGGTCTATTCGGTCAGAGTAGTAGTGCCAAAGGGCGGAAAATATTGAGTGAAAATGTTAATATAATTATGGTCACCTACTTATAGTCGAACCACACAAGCATTTTTGTTTTTTGCAACAAAGAAGGCGGAGAAAAAGATTATTATGCCCTTTGGGTATACAAGTAAGCTGGGGATATATTGATTGCGTGTTCCCTTAAAAATGGCCCAGAATTTCTTCTGGTATTTTTATTGATGGATTATAATCCTAAAAAAACTTAGCATTCATACGAATTTTTAGACGATCATAAAAATCAAAACACACACTATCAACGTCATCATCAAAAGGATCTTCCAGATGATCTTGAATGCTCAGCAAAGTAACAACCATAAAACACAACATAGCAGAAAGTAATATGCCAAAATTACCCAAGTGGACAAAATCGGGAGCTAGTACAAAAATAGAAATTAGCATCGAATAACGAATAAAGACACGTAATAACACAGGAATATTATGTTCCTTGATTGCCACCAAACGTTCTGAAGATTTATAAATATCCTGATGCCATTGATATAAACGAGACACTTCAGGGGGATGTAAACCTTGTTGTTTTAATTGATAAATATGAGTCATGAGCTGATTAAGCACTTTATCAACTTCATGCAATGCTGATGAACTTAATCTTAAATCAGGTGTACGCAATCCTGCATGTAAATTAATGAATAATTGCAGTAAATTATTCTGTGCATCGGCTAATTGCTCACCTTTAAAATAAAGCTTGAATAATTGATGAAAAGTTAGTGCATTACCTTTCAGAATAGCAATTTCATCAAAAGCATCAAAGCGCCGTTTATTGACGGTACTTAAGGTGATGGCAAAAGTAAAAAATACCCCACCAAAAAATGCCCTGGCAATGGTTCCCATCTCATAGCTAATATGATACCGATTACAAACAAAAGTCACACCTGCCGCACCTAATGGCAAAACAATAAAACCAATCATGGTTTTTATTTTGAAAATATTAAGGGTCAACAAATGAGATTTTCCTAATTCAACAGTTTTTTGATTCTGGGAATCAGTACATTTTCTTCCAAGGGTTTGGTCAAATAATCTTGTGCGCCTTGCCTAAGCCCCCAGACTTTATCAACATTTTGGTTGCGGATAGTCACAATAATTACGGGAATATCCGTTGTCTCGGGGTCTCTATTTAGCCTTCTTGTTGTTTGAAAGCCATTAATTCCTGGCATAACGACATCCATCAAAATTAAATCAGGCTTTTCTTTTTTTGCCATTTCAATTCCGTCAAAACCATTGGTTGCTTCCAAAGACGTGTAACCATTGTTTTCCAGCATTTTTTTTATGACATACGTTTCAGTGGGAGAATCATCCACTATTAAGATCTTTTCCATAACAAATTCCTTTACTAACTACTCAGCACATTCATCTTTTAGCCAATTTCTATGTTATTTGGTACTCAAATGGTCACATATCACAATATGCTCACATTTTCCGTGCGAAAATATCTTGAACTCGACAAAATCTAAATGCACAGAATAGTTACTTCCTTTTTTAGATAACTCTATTATCCTAAAAACTATCAATTTAAGCAATTTTTTTGTATTGATCTCAGGCTTCACTTGTAACATCTCAGTTAAAGACTAGTATTTTTAGAAACCTATCCAAAATATGACAAGGATTAAAAATGAAACAACCACAAAGAATTACAATTACAGGTGCGGCAGGTCAAATCGCATATACTTTAGTCTTTAAAATAGCGGCAGGTGGCATGTTAGGCTATGACCAGCCTATCATTTTACAATTACTCGATTTACCCGTCATGAAAAATGTTTTAGAAGGCATACGAATGGAGCTAGATGACTGCGCCTATCCACTGTTACATGACATCATTATAACTGGAGATCCCGACGTTGCCTTTAAAGATACCGACATTGCATTATTAGTCGGTGCAAAACCCCGAAGCCCAGGAATGGAACGTAAAGACTTGCTCACTGAAAATGCCGCCATTTTTCAAACCCAGGGAAAAGCACTCAATGAATATGCCAGTCGCGATGTCAAAATATTGGTCGTAGGAAACCCTGCCAATACCAATGCATTGATTGCCATGAAAAATGCACCAGACTTAAACCCCAAACAATTTACTGCTATGACTCGCCTAGATCACAACCGCGGACTCAGTATGTTGTCAAAAAAAATCAATGTCCGAGTCACTGATATACAAAAAATGACTGTTTGGGGAAATCATTCAAGCACTCAATATCCTGATATTAACTATGCAGAAATAAATTGTGAACCCGTTAAATCTAAAGTTGATCCTGACTGGATTACCAAAGAATTTATTCCTCAAATTCAACAAAGAGGAGCAACCATTATGAAGGCTCGAGGCAAATCCAGTGCTGCATCAGCCGCATTCGCAGCGATGGATCACATTAGTAGCTGGGTTCAAGGTACTCCCAAAGGAGACTGGGTCAGCATGGCTATTCCCAGTGATGGTAGCTATGGAATTTCAGAAGGTTTGGTTTATTCCTATCCAGTCAGAGTCACTGATGGCGAACACCATATTGTTCAGGGACTAGACATTAATGATTTCAGTCGACAAATGATGGAAGATAGTCGCAAAGAACTAGAACAGGAACGGGATGTTGTTACATCACTGTTATCTTGATAGCACTAGAAAAACAAAGTTTTGCTAAGGGGATTCGCAATAAATAAACATCCAACTTGCTTATTTTTTTGTCCACCTTTTTTGTTGCAAAAATAGTTGTATAGTTCGACTATACGCCTATTTTTGCGCCTCAAAGACGAACAAAAAATCCTGCGCAATTTGGACATTTATTTATTTCGCTTCCCCTAAACGCATGGTATTTTAGCCACGGATTAACACGGGTTTGACTAAATTAACCCGTATTTCATCGGTGTTAATTTGTGGCTAAATTTATAATAATACAGTTTTGTCAATCAAGGAGTCATGCTTAGCTTAGCTTAGCTTACCTTTCAACAATATCCCACGGTTCCCAATAATGTGCCTCATAACGGTAATCGTCATCTTTACATTCTTCCAAAGTTTTATTTGAAAAAAAGATTAATTTTGTATCCGCAAGTAACGTTTTAAAGCCATTGGCATAACCTGCTGGAATTTTTAACATTTTAGGTTGTTGAGCCGTTAACACAAAGCGCTCAACAGGCAAGTCTTTTGAAGGTGATGCCCAGTCGTCTATTTTAACAGCCCCCACAATGGCCGCACCTGACAGAACCACCACACATTTAGACTCATTTTTATGGGCGTGCCAAGCTCTTACAAATGAGGCAGAATGATTACTCACGGTATAAAACCGACGAACACCTTCTTTCATAAAATCAAAATCATTACAAAACTGAAGTTCTCCACGGTCATCAACAGCTAAACCACCAGCAACTAATTCTACAGTCATATTTTTTACCTTAATTATATCTATATCAATTGAGGCATAATAAACTCAAAACATTGATTTTCAACTATTATTCAATAATTTTTTTATTTATAAAAATACTTTCTAAATTCATAGGAAAAACCCTCATCATCTTATAAAATCAAGCCATTCAACCTAAATAAATCAGTTGAATCGTAGCGAGAGTGTTCAAGGTGCTGAATATTCAATACTTTTCGGGTTATTTTGATGAAAGCCATAGTCACTCTATGGGTGAGTCGAAATGTTCCGAAAAGTATTGAAGATTCAGTGCCTTGGACGCTCGCAGTAGATTCAACTGATTTATTTAGGTTCAACCTTACTTTTAACTACTAACTCTACAAATAAATATTATGAAAATTTTAATTACAGGTGCAGCAGGTTTTATTGGTTCAGAACTGGCAATAAAACTATTAAATAGAAATGATGAAGTTATTGGCATTGATAATCACAATGATTATTACGACCCTCAACTCAAAGAATCTCGACTACAAAGACATCAAGATAACGCAAATTACCATCATTACCGTATTGACTTACACAATGACAAACAAGTGTTTGACGTTTTTGAAAAACATCAGCCCGATGCAGTCATCAATTTAGCCGCTCAAGCAGGTGTTCGTTATTCACTGATTAATCCAAAATCTTATATTGAATCTAATCTGATGGGTTTCGCCAATATTTTAGAAGGATGCCGACATAACAAGGTCAAACACCTTGTTTTTGCTTCTTCAAGCTCGGTTTATGGAGCCAATACAAAAATGCCATTTGCCACACATCATAACGTGGATCATCCTGTCAGTTTGTATGCCGCCACTAAAAAATCAAATGAATTAATGGCACACTCCTATGCACATTTATACGACTTACCCGTAACTGGACTGCGTTTTTTTACAGTTTACGGTCCTTGGGGGCGACCTGACATGGCTTACTTTTCTTTCACCCAAAAAATATTAGCAGGGGAAAGTATTGAGATTTTTAATCATGGTAAATGCTTGCGAGATTTCACCTATATTGATGACATTGTCGAAGGTGTTATTCGAGTATTAGACAGAAAAGCTCAAGCAGACCCAAGCTGGTCTGGTGATTCACCTAACCCCTCCAGTAGTTATGCGCCTTACAAAATATATAATATTGGCAATAACGAACCCATTGAACTCATGTATTTTGTTGAGTTAATTGAGAAATATTTAGGTCAAGAAGCTAAGAAAATTTTCTTGCCAATGCAACCTGGAGATGTTCCAGCGACTTATGCCAATGTCGATGGTTTAATTGAAGATGTTGACTTCAAACCACAAACCACCATTGAAGCTGGATTGAAAAATTTTGTCGATTGGTACTTAAATTATTATAAATAAACGAGATTAAATATGAAATTAACAATTTTTGGTTCGGGCTATGTTGGTTTAGTCACAGGCGCCTGTTTTTCTGATGTTGGCAACGAAGTATTATGTATCGACGTAGATGCTGATAAAATTGATCGATTAAATCGTGGAGAAATTCCGATTTATGAACCAGGCCTTGAAAGCATCATACATAGCAACATGAAAGCAGGACGCATTAAATTTAGCACTGATATTGAGGCTGGAGTTAATCATGGACTTTATCAGTTTATTGCCGTTGGCACACCACCTGATGAAGATGGTTCAGCTGATTTACAATATGTACTGGCAGTGGCTTCCAGTATTGGTGAACACATGACGGACTATAAAGTCATCATTGATAAATCTACCGTTCCCGTTGGAACCGCCGATAAAGTTAAAAAGAAAATTCAGCAGAAATTAAATGACCGAAATGTCAATCATGAATTTGATGTTGTTTCAAATCCTGAGTTTTTGAAAGAAGGTGATGCCATCAGTGATTTCAAAAAACCAGATAGGATCGTCATCGGTACTGACAACCCTAGAACCACCGAATTAATGAAAATGTTATATTCACCGTTCAATAGAAATCATAACCGTTTGGTTTCGATGGATATTCGTTCTGCTGAGCTAACCAAATACGCAGCCAATTCCATGCTGGCTACTAAAATCAGCTTCATGAATGAAATTGCCAATATCGCTGAAAAAGTGGGTGCAGATATTGAAAATGTTCGCAAAGGCATCGGCTCAGACAGTCGAATCGGTTATTCTTTCATCTATCCTGGTGCGGGTTACGGAGGCTCTTGTTTCCCTAAGGACGTTCAAGCATTAGCCAAAACAGCAAAACAATATGATTATGATGCAAAACTACTCAATGCCGTAGAAGATGTTAATTACACGCAAAAAGAATTACTGTTCAAAAAAGTCATGCATCACTTTAAAAGTGATATTGATGGTAAAATATTTGCCATTTGGGGTTTATCCTTCAAGCCCAACACAGATGATATGCGTGAAGCACCCAGTCTGGTCTTGATAAATTCTTTACTGGAAAATAAAGCCAATGTTAAAGCCTATGACCCTGAAGCCATTGATGAAGCAAAACGAATGATTGGAAAAGGTAAAAATATTTGTTTTTGTGACAACCTTGAGTCAACACTGGATGATGCAGATGCATTAATCATTGTCACCGAGTGGAAAGCTTTTTGGAGTCCAGATTTCAATCTAATCAAAGACAAGCTTAAAAATGCAGTCGTATTTGATGGTAGAAATATTTTTGATCCTGAAACTATGGAAAAACAGGGTTTTCAATATTATGGCATCGGACGTGGAATTAGTATTTATTCTGAAAACACTTAAAAACTCATGTGGGAACAAAGTAAATCAACCAAACGAAGATACTCTGATGGTCAGTTCCATTCGCGTTACTTTGTTGGCAAGGGCATTGATATTGGGGGAAAACCAGACCCAATGTCTCAATATTGCTCAATGTTCCCTGCCATAAAATCAGTCAGAACATGGGATATTGAGGATGGGGACGCTCAATACATGGAATACGTCACGGACAATTTTTTTGATTTTATGATGTCCAGCCATTGCTTGGAGCATATGGTCGATGTCCATGAAACACTAAAAAACTGGATACGCATCATTAAACCAGGCGGTTTTTTAATCATTACTGTACCCGATGAAGACATGTACGAAATGGGCCAATGGCCAAGTCAATTTAATTCAGACCACAAATGGACATTCACCGTTCACAAAGAACAAAGCTGGTCACCTAAATCAATTAATCTGCTTGATTTAGCCATTGAATTTTCATCTTCAATAGAAATTGAAAGAATTCAGTTACTGAATGATTTTTATCGTGAGAACTTAAGAAAACAAAATATAGATCAAACTATTACACCTGTCGCAGAGTGTGCCATAGAATTTATTGCCAGAAAACGCTAGGAGGCTGTCCGAAAACTCATCTTTCCGCCAACTCTGCGTTAAAAATGGTCTCAAAATGCTCATTTACACACGTAAACTGCGCTTTTTCGACAATTTTATGCCTTGATTTGACGAAAACCTGAGTTCTCGGACAGCCTCCTAGGAGGTTGTCCGAAAACTCATCTTTCCGCCAACTCTGCGTTAAAAACAGTCTGAAAATGATCATTTACACCAGTAAACTGCGCTTCTTCATCAAATTTTGCCTTGTTCTGACGAAAATCTGCATTCTCGGACAGTCACCTAAAAATCCCCGTCAACTCTCCAACATCGTTTAAAGTCAAAGCCTTTACTTGCCCAGTATTACTCAAAATATACAAATCATTATCTTCCACAACAGGAACTGAGACACCGCCAGCATCAACGAAATAACGACCAATAATTCGCCCATCATCTTTGCTAAACCAATGCAGATAACCGTAACCATCACCTGCAACTAGGTAATCATTAATGACAATAGGTTTGGTTAAAAGCCTATCAGACAATACCGATTGTTTCCAGATTGAGGCACCATTACTGATGTCTAATGCCCAAACATGACTTTCATCATCAGTCAAATAAATCACATCACCTTGAATGGTTGCACCCGCATAACTGGAATGCTCTTTACTCCAAAGAACAGTCCCTGTTTCCGTTTCAACAGCCGTTATATTTCCTTGGTATGACATGGCATAAACAATACCATCCTGTAAAATCAGATCGGCATCTAAATCAACAATACGCTCTAATTCAGAACTGCCTTTTGGCACGGAGACTGTCACATCCCATAGCATAAAACCATCTCTCAGCCTCAACGCAACAACTTTACCATTGGCAAAACCAACAATTATTTTATCATCCTCAATAACAGGTGCTCCAGCACCTTTAAGAGAAAGCACAGGCATTCGTTGAGCATAAACCCAACTTTGTTTACCTGACAACAAGTCCAACGCAACCACTTTGCCATCACCAGACCGAACAATAACCAAGTTTTTATTAATAATGGGTGTTTCGACAATTTCACTAGAGACTTTATGCTCCCAGATAATAATATGACGCTTCACATCGACAGCAACAACATTGCCTGTCACAGTCCCAATAATCAGATAATTGCCAGATTTAGCAAGTCCATTGGCAACTGATTGGTTTAAGAACAAACTCCACAAATAGTCTCCATTACTTTTATGGTAGACTCTCACCCGACCATCTTGGTCAACGGTAAAAACTTCCTGACCAGTGACAACAGGCTTCATTAAATTATTATTATCACCAAAACCATTACTGTCATATCGACTCCAAAGCATATTAACAGACAGTGGTTTTTCAATTTTTGCAAGTGGCTTCAATAGCATTGCACTGTCTTCTTTCAAAGAGCATCCAAGCAATAAAAACAAACTACAATTAAGAAGCAAAAACCAACGAAGCATGCTTATTTCTCCACCACCGAAACTAAACCTAAATCATCTAATTTCATTTGAATGAATTGGCGATTTTTAGTACCCATTAATAATGCAGCCTGGTAGTTATTTCTAGCTTTTGCAGGTTCATTTTTAAGCGCATGAATATCCCCCAACAAATCTTCGTACAATGCAGTAAAACTACCTTGATTAACATCTTTAATCAGCTTATAAGCCTCATCAATTTTATTGCTTTCAATATAGGCCGTCGCCAATCTCAGACGAGTCACATGCTTAATTTCTGCTGTATTTGTATTTTCATAAGCCCACTTTAAACTGGCAATCGCACCTATCAAATCAGCTTTTCCCACCTGGTATTTGGCAACATGCAACACACTCATCACGGCGTATGGAGTCGATTTATATTCAGATTTTATTTGCTTAACAATTTTTTCTGACAAATCTTTCTTATCATCCTTGAGTGCTTTAACCAACTGTTCATACTGCGAAGATGCCTGCACAGAACGTTGATCTTGATATTCAATCCAACCTTTCCAACCTAGCACGCCACCAATACCGATAATGGCTCCCGCAATAATTGATCTTCCATTTTCTTTCCACCATTTCTTTAATGCTTCGACTTGTTCTTCTTCTGATGCATAAATATCCACAGCTTAATTCTTCCTTTTGAATAATTCGTTTAATTTTATAATGAGTTCATCACGACCAACAGAAAATTGGTCGCCCTGTCCCCTTAGGGG
>Ga0233445_1001249_pt1 | contig 19974 bp, 24 predicted proteins | sample SI_124_October20_5_FD_182779 | JGI IMG/M metagenome (GOLD analysis project Ga0233445, IMG submission 182779) | Seawater microbial communities from Saanich Inlet, British Columbia, Canada - SI_124_October2016_100_MG | ecosystem: Environmental > Aquatic > Marine > Inlet | place: Canada: British...
ATGACAAGGTTTTTTATTCCTGTTCCACCTATCCGGATTGTCGTTATGCCGTATGGAATGCGCCGATTAACGAATCGTGCCCGGATTGCCAATGGCCGATTCTCACCATCAAAACGACTAAAAGCAAAGGTACGCAGAAAGTGTGTCCACAAAAAACGTGTCACTTTGCTGAATCTTGTGAGGAAGAGGTAACGTCTTAGATAGGCGAATCCTTGGTAGCTCCGTCCACCCCTTGGCAGAATGATCGCGTAATGGGGTGGACAGAGTGCTCAAATATTCTTTGGTTGTCGCCACTTTCCACCACACAGCCGGCACCGGATTCTTCAGTCCAACAGACCGCTACGTAATCGGCAAGACGGCGTGCCTGAGATAGGTTGTGGGTGACCATTAAGATCGTATAGCGACCTCTTAATTGGCGGATCAATGTTTCGATTTTCTGCGTTGCCAGAGGATCCAAGGCACTGCACGGTTCATCGAATAGCAAAACGTCTGGCGAGAGGGCCAAACAACGGGCAATACATAGGCGTTGTTGTTGGCCGCCGGATAATTGTAATGCGGGTGTTTTTAACCGTTGCGACACTTCTTTCCATAATCCCACGTCTTCTAGAACCTTTTGGGTGATTTTTTGCACTTGTTTAGGATCTTTTTGTCCATGTTCTTTCAACGGAAAACGAATGTTGTCTTCAATCGATAGCGGGAAGGGGTTAGGTTGTTGGAAAACCATGCCAACTTGTCGGCGTAAATGCATTAACGATGTGCTGGGGTGTAGAATGTTTTGTTGATCGATATGAATTTTTCCGCTGACTCGACAGTTTGGTGTCAGATCTGTCATGCGGTTAATGCTGGCAAGTAGACTGCTTTTCCCGCAACCGGAGGGTCCGACCAATACGCTAATTTTTCCACTGGGAATGGTGAGAGAAACCTGACTAATCGCCATTTTTTGGCCGTAATAGACACTGACCTCGGATAAATTGAGTGTGGGTGGTGAATGGGATAGGCGACTGGTGATCATAACGGCGTCTGATCATACGAGATATAACGCCGTGCAAGCAAGCGTGCGGTGCTATTAATTAGCATAATTAGCAGGACTAGGACCAGTGCGCTGGCCGCGGCATTTTGTTGTCCTCCCGGTACATTCATGGATAAATCGTAAATGTGTACCGACAAAGTTCGTCCCGAGTCAAAGACACTGTCGGGTTGTCGACTGACGTAGCCGGCGGTAAAAATGAGAACAGCGGTTTCTGCCAAGGCGCGTCCGCTACTAAGAATCAGGGCCACGGCGATGCCTGTGCCGGATATGGGCAATAAAATGCGGAGAATAAAACCGCTTTGACGGATGTTTAACGCGCTAGCGGCTTGGCGATAGTGTATCGGGCAGGCACGTAAAGCGTGTTCTGTGGTGCGAATAAATAACGGCAATACCATGCAGGCAAGACTGAGTCCACCGGACAATAGGGAAAATCCAAAGTTTAGATAAATGGCAAATAAGGCGTAACCGAACAAGCCAAAAATAATGGAGGGGGTGCTGGCGAGAATATCCAATGATAGGCCGATCCAACGGGCAGCAGAGGAATGCGAGTCAATGTATTCGCTTAGATAGATGGCGCATCCTAAGCCCAGTGGTAAAGTCACCGATAGACAAATGGCCAGAATCCATACAGTAGCGAACAGAATCGGGAGAATTCCGCCGCTACGCCCCGTATCGGTTGGCGGTTGAGAGAGAAATTCGATGGAAAGCCCGGGTAACCCGTTAGCGATAATGTCCCATAGCATCAATAAGGGAACAACAGCCCCCAACAGTGCCGTTAGCCAGAATAATGGTCGCATGAGGCGGTCAGTATTGGACACAATTTTTTTGTCGGTAGTGGTCAGCCAAAAGCATTAAGGCTGTAGCAGACAACAATAATAGCAGGCCGCTGGCAAATAAGGCGGCACGATGATTGTCCATGGCGTAACTCATTTCCAGAGCTATGTTGGCAGTGAGTGTGCGTACCGGAGAAAACCAACTGTCTGGCAGTTGTATCACGTTACCACAAACCATGAGTACGGCCATGGTTTCGCCCAAAGCGCGTCCCATTTGGAGTACAATTCCCGACGCTATTGCCGGAAACGCCGTGGGCAGGGAAATATGCCGTATAGTGCCCCAGCGTGAGAGACCAAGAGCCGTAGCGCCATGTAAATATTGTGGTGGTACCTTGAGTAAGGCGGCATCGCAGGTCAGTACGACCAGTGGTAAAATCATTAGAGTCAGTACCAATATGCCAGCCAGTATACTGGCTCCCGGAGGTGACCAGTGGGCTATCCAGGGAACCAGTATGGTTAAACCCCAAAACCCGAACACGACTGATGGGATGCCGGCGAGTAACTCCATCAATCCTCGATAAGCGATGGCCAATGGTGTGGGTGCGTAATAGCGGCCAAAGATGGCTGCAGCAATGCCTAATGGTGTGGCAATTAGCATGGCACCACTAGCCACCAGTAGGCTACCGATAAGCATAGCTAAGAGGGGGAAGCGATTTTCTTCGGGCTGCCAGGCTTGTAGTTGAAAGAATGACCAGAACCCCGATTCAATAATAAGGGGTAAACTTTCTAGCAAGAGGAACGTCATAATGGCTATGATAATGGCGGCACATAACCACGCACACAGTTGTAAGATCCGGGGTAACCAGAGATCAATAGCCATGTATGGGGATAAAAAATTGTTTGTTGATTAAGGTGTGAGCTTCTTTAGATTGGCTAAATTCAATAAATTGTTTGGCCAATCCGACGGGGGTTGAGGCGGTAACCAGATTCAACCTTCTCGAGAGTGGGAATTGTTGAGATTTTAGTGTCAATACCGAGGCGTCAATGCCTTCGATGGGCAATAAACGGATAGGTAAGCCTTGGGTGGCTTCGAATTCGGCAGCACCAATGGAGACGTAGGCCAGTGCATTAGGTGTACTAGAGACCAACTTTAGGGCGTGTTGATTCTCTCCGATGATAATATCAGGCCTGATGTCACGGTTGGCTAACTGGAAATAAGCCAGAAAAAGTTCTTGGGTCGATCGTCCAGACGCTTTATGGATAACAGTAATGGGTTGTTTTGTTGAATGATTGGTAGCCGGCCAGAAATTGATGTTTCCGGTATAAATTTGTCGGATCTGGTGCGAGCTGAGTGTCGCGATTGGATTTTCTTTATGCACGATTAGGCTGATGCCATCCTGTGCAATACCGTGTGCAATCAGATCATTTTCTGTGGGTTTTAGTGCTCGGGAGACCAAGCCAATATCGGCTAAACCGTTACGGGTGTCGCTGATGCCGCGCGCAGAACCACCGCTTTGTACATCAATGCGCACATCAGGAAAGCGACTTTCAAAGGCGCTGGCTAATTCGCTAGCCAGCGGAGCCAACGTGCTGGAACCGGTTAATATCAGTTTTTTTTCTACGGACGGTACTTGGCATGATCCAAGGTGGCATATCCCGAGAAGTAACCATACACCACGCCAGTTCGGCATGGCTTAAGATTAACGGCGTGCGGTAAAACGTTGGCGGAATTTTTCTACGCGACCAGCAGTATCAATGATTTTTTGTGTGCCGGTGTAGAAAGGGTGGCAAGCTGAGCAAATTTCAATGGTGATGTTGTCGTTACGGGTAGAACGAGTTTTAAAGACATTGCCACAACTGCAGGTGACGTCAATGTCGGTATATTTGGGATGAATGTCGGCTTTCATGCTGAATATCCTATGAAAAACAAAAAAAGGTGCGCTATTGTACGCAAGGATTTACACGGGGGCAACAGTTACCTTAGTCGTCTGGTTACGCTCGTTGAACTTGTGGTGTATTCTGACTGTTACGTCAGAGCGTGTTTTTTATGGCAGGAGTATCCAGTTAATTTAATTGGGTGATATGTTGTATTGGTTGTATTATTAGCGTCTTAGTCATATGTTTAGGATGTGGAGAATGAAGAGTTTATCGATATTTTTTGTATTATTCATCAGTCACTTACTCTTCGCAGAAGAATTGGTAAAGGCCCCCAGTTTTCAGTTGCCCGATCGTCAAGATCGAGTTTTGGACTCCCAAACTTTGGATAATCAAGTCGTGTATCTGGATTTTTGGGCTTCGTGGTGTGTGCCTTGTCGGCAGTCGTTTCCATGGTTAGACAAAATGCAAACGGTGTATGGTGATCAGGGGTTTCGTGTGGTGGCTATTAATCTTGATACGTCGAAGAATCAGGCATTACAATTTTTAAAAGAAGTGCCTGCTTCGTTTATGGTGTTATTTGACCCTGCAGGGAAAACACCAGAGATGTACCAAGTACAGGGCATGCCAAGCAGTTACCTGATTGATAGAAAAGGTAATATTCGCAAAGTTCAGATCGGTTTTTTGCAGAAAAATATTGATAAATATGAACAATCTATTCAAGAATTATTGGCAGAAGGATCTGCCCAATAATGCGTAAGATATTAATAATCAGTGTAACTTCCATTGTTTTGTCGGCTTGTTCCAATATGGGCGTTAAACCCTGGCAACGTGATTTGTTGGCACAACCTGCGATGCAGTTAGATGCCGATGCCATGAGTACTGCTTTTGATGAGCACATTTATTTTAGTAAAGAGGCCTCGAGTGGTGGACGGGGTTTGGGTGGAGGGGGTTGTGGGTGCAATTAACGCGTAAGAAAATCCGCGGCTCCTTGGGAGCGGCGGTGTGTACCTTGCTGGCAGCACCTGTTGTAGAAGGTAAACTAGCTACCGATGGTCAATGGACTATTGATAGTGCCGCTTTGCTCTATGTTGAGGGCGGTGGGCGAGTGGTGGCCTTTGAGCCGGTGGTTAAGGTGAGTAAAGTTTACGATGACAGTAGTCGTCTTGATATGCAGTTAACCTTAGATTCATTGACAGGGTCCTCTCCGAATGGGGCTTCTCCTACAAATCGTGTGCAAACGTTTACTCGTTCTTCTGGAAGTGATCAGTATGTTGCTCAGGTCGGTGAGATCCCTTTGGATAACAGTTTTCGGGATCAACGAAGTTCTTTGAATATTCATTGGGAAGAGCCGTGGAGTCGACTTAGTCGCCTATCGTTAGGGGGGCATTTTTCTGATGAATTTGATTTTCAGTCCGTGGGTGTGCAGACAGGGTTGTCACACGACTTTAATCAGCGTAATACCACCTTATCAGCCAGTATTGGCATAGAAGCGGACCGTATTTTTCCCGATGGAGGCGTTCCGGAGGCTTTTTCTGTCATGAAAGTAGCGACTGGTGACGACGATGACGACGACGACGACGACGACGACGATAAAAAAGACGATCCTAAATTTAAAGGAGATGATGACGGGATAAAAAATAATCGCCAGTCTTCAGCGTATAAAACCGTTTATGAATTGTTGTTGGGTTTTACTCAGGTATTGAATCGGAAAATGTTGATTCAAGTGAATTACTTAATGAGTGAATCGACAGGCTATCATACGGATCCTTTTAAAGTATTAAGTCGTGTGGATGCGACCAGTGGCGAGACCTTATTGCTGGAGAATGGTGGATACCTCTACGAAAAAAGACCGGAAGAGCGATTAAAACAAAGTCTTTTTAGTTTGTTAAAGTACCATGTTGCGAGTCACTCAGTGATGGATACTTCGTATCGTTATCTGCGCGACGATTGGGGGGTTCGTTCCCACACAATGGTGATGCAATACAATTGGCAAATGGGCGACAATCAGGTGGTTTCCCCGAGTTTTCGTTATTATGTCCAATCGGCAGCAGATTTTTATCACCACAGTTTATTGGCGAATGAACGTATACCGGATTTTGCCAGTTCAGATGTCCGTCTTGCCGCCTTTAACGCCACCACCCTTGGTGTAAAATATACGTTACCCTTAGGTGTTGGCGTGATGACGACTCGGTTGTCGTGGTACCAGCAAAAGGGTGAGAGTTTTCCAGCGGATGCGGTGGGTATACAAAAAGAGTTGGAGTTGTTTCCCGATTTAGACGCCTTGATAGTGCAATTAGGCTATCGTTTCAGCTGGTGAGTAAAGACATCATTCTAACCGATAAGGGCACTCACTTCTGTGGGGTTTTTCGGGCGATGAACAGTCCGTGTGAAATTTTATTAGAAGCGCCTAACGAAAATTTAGCGTCACAGTGGTTGAAATTCGCGGTGACAGAAGTTTGGCGTATCGAACAAAAATTTAGCCGTTATTTGTTGGATAATTACCTTTATCAAATTAACCATAGTGATGGAAAGCCCTTCTACGTGGATGTGGAAACGGCAAAATTATTGGATTTTGCCGAACATTGTTACCGCATGAGTGAGGGATTATTTGATGTGAGTTCCGGCATTCTACGTAAGGTGTGGTGTTTTGATGGTTCAGACCACATTCCTGATCAGGTGTCTATAGCCCCTTTATTGCCTCGGATTGGATGGCATAAAATTTCTTGGCATAATCCGCGGATTATTCTGCCTATGGGGATGGAAATTGATTTGGGTGGGGTTGCCAAAGAATATGCGGCGGATCGGGTGGCGTTATTGTTGCAATCTGTTGCTCCAAAGTATGGCTGTCTGGTGAATTTGGGTGGAGATATTGCCCTAGGGGGCGTTAGGTGTAATGACGACTGTTGGCGAATCGGGATTGAATCACCGGATGGTAGAGAGACGGAAGAATTGTCGTTGTCTGCGGGCGGATTGGCCACCAGTGGTGATGTTCACCGCTATTTATTGAAAGACGGGAAGCGTTATAGTCACATACTGGATCCACGTACTGGCTGGCCCATCGAACAAGTTCCCAGATCGGTGACGGTTATGGCCAACAGTTGTACAGAAGCCGGTTTGTTGGCCACCTTGTCTTTATTGTGTGGTCGTGAGGCAGAAAACTTTCTGGATCAACAAGACGTTCGCTATTGGTGTTTGCGTTAAGTGTTTTCATCCTTAAATTGTCCGTGAAAATCGCGTTTGTGGTTGTTGCTGATGTTCTTTCAGATAGCGATCAAAAATCAGACAAATATTACGCATCAATAAACGGCCCTGTGGTGACACCTGAATCTGTGAGGCGTCTATTTGTAACAAACCGTCTTTTTGCATGTCGCTTAAACGGGTAAGTTCAGTAGAAAAATATTCACCAAAAGTGATGTTGAAGGCGTTTTCGATGGGGGCAAAATCGAGTTTTGAATGACACATCAGTTGCATGATAATTTCACAGCGTAGACGGTCATCGTGCGTGGTTTCTACGCCGCGAAAAAGGGCTTGTTGGCCACTGTTGATGCGTTGGTAGTAGTCGTCCAGTTTTTTTACATTTTGGCTGTATCCGTGCGCTACTTTACTAATAGACGACACCCCCATGCCCACCAAGTCGCAATCGGCGTGTGTTGAATAGCCTTGGAAATTACGGTGTAAAGTGCCATTTTTTTGGGCAATGCTCAGGCTGTCGTCAGGCTTGGCAAAATGATCCATCCCAATATAGACGTAACCGGCTTGAATGAGTTGCTCAATCGTGTGTTCGAGAATATCCAGTTTCTGTTCTGGCGAAGGGAGGTCTTCGTCGTTAATGCGTCGTTGGGGTGGGAACAAGTGTGGCATGTGAGCGTAGTTAAAGATGGATAAACGATCTGGTGAAGCGGTAATGATGGTTTCCAAGGTGTGTTTGAAGCTGTCCGGCGTTTGGAACGGTAAACCGTAGATGAGGTCAATGTTGGTGGAACGATAGCCGTAAGTGCGTGCTGCGTCGAGGATTTCCAGCGTTTGTTCTTGGGGTTGAATGCGATTGACCGCTTTTTGTACCTCTGGATTAAAATCCTGCACACCCATGCTAATGCGGTTGAAACCTTGTTGACGTAAAAACGCGATGCCTTCCGGGTTGGTAGTCCGTGGATCAATTTCGATGGAATATTCGCCCAGATCATCGTCTCGTAGGGAGAACTGTTGGCGTGTGGTGTCCATGAGTTCAGCCATTTGATCAAGACCCAAAAAGGTGGGGGTTCCGCCGCCCCAGTGTAATTGTTCGACCACTCGGCTACTATCAAACAGTTGAGCCTGTTGCTGCATGTCCTGATACAAGTGTTGCAGGTAGGGCGCATTTCGGCCACGATCCTTAGTAGCAATTTTATTGCAACCGCAGAAAAAACAGACGGTGTCGCAAAAAGGAATATGGAAATACAGCGACAATTTTTTGCCAAATTCTGGGGTGTTACTGTCCTCTGCCCACTGGCGATAGTCTTCGGCGGTGATACCCTCATGGAATTGGGCCGCTGTGGGGTATGATGTATAGCGTGGGCCGGGTGTGTCGTAGCGGCGGATTAAGTCGGCATCAAAAATTGCACGTTGTTCCATAAGAGTCACTTTGTGTTCAAAAAACGGTATTTTACCTCTTGCTTTCCAGAACAGGAAATTATTTATGATAACTCGCAGAATAAGTCACGGTGCTTTAGTCCTGATTTCTTGTTGGGGGCTAGTGCTCAGTGGTTGTGGGGCGCCCATGGGGTTGAATGGGGGTGTAGAATCGTTGAGTTTGAGTGCCTTAATTGTCGATCCCTACGTGGAATCTGCTTCTTTGTGCGAAGATATCAATCACAATCAACAATGCGACTTTAACGAACAGGTGTCGTCGTTCTCTGATGCGACCGGCCGGGTGACTTTTCCTCATGCATTAACCGTGGGTTCTCGGTTAATTTTAAAAGATCAGGGTTACCATAATGGCCTACCGTTTGATTTGGCCATGGCGCGTGATGTGGATCAGTCAACTGGGGATTGGGTAGTATCACCACTCACGACTTGGCTTACGCGTGGTTTATCGGCTGAACAAGTGGTGAGCATGCTAGCCGTAGCTGGTGTTAGCGGTCTTGATGCGGATGTTGTGGTGGTTGACCCGATGGCTTTGCTTGGTGTTGATAAGACAATACTACTGGCGTCTGATATCGTGGCGTTGAGAGGATCGGTAGCGGGTGCGGCCATGCTTCGGTTAGTCGATAGCTCACCGCTACTGGCCAACATGCCGGCTACACAACTGCATGCAGAGGCGGTAACCGTAGGGAGTGATGTAAACCGTTTTTTGCAGGGGTTTGGCCAGTATTTAAGTGTATTGATGACCGCAGAGCAGTTGCTTGCTTTGCAAGATCGTGAGCCGGGTATTGTCGGTTTTGGGGTGCCTTTGATAGGAGATCTATTACGTGCCGCTTTAACCATTACCGATTATTTAATTGCGGAAACAGCGCAGCGATTGGCTCGGCAGGAACCTATCGATGATATTTTATTGGCTACCCGCATATTGACCTCGGATGGACGGAACATTAAATCGTGGTTAATGGATTTGGGTAAACGTTATTATACCGTGCGTGTGCGTGAACAAATTAGCCGTACCGGAAGTACGGTGGTACAGGCGATATTAAGTGGTCGAGAGGGGCAAGACTGCCAAAGTGGCAGCTTTGTTTTGGATGCAGATAGCGAGATTGTCTGTTATCAAGCGGCTATGCCCTAATAGGCTCATTTATTCCGGCATAATTTGCCGAAAGTTTTTTAATGCGGGAAAACGGTGGGTGTCTTTAGGTGGGCATTTGCTGTCTGGTTTATGAATGGCCAAACATTGGGCAATACCGTACTGTTGTGCCGATTTTAAGACCGGAATACTGTCGTCAATAAAGAGGCAACGGGTTTTTTCAAAAGGCGTGCGTTGAGACAGTTTCTTCCAGAATTGGGGTTTTTCTTTAGGCAGACCAAAATCATGCGCGCACACCATGTGATCAAAATACCTGCGCAAACCGGTTTGCTGCATTTTTAGGTTAAGGCTTTTATGATGTGCGTTAGTGACCAGCCAAGCTTGTCGGCCACTTTTTCGTACAGATTGGAGAAAGGGTTTGACGTCAGGGTGTATAGCAATCAGATGGCGGATCTGATGTTTGAGCTGGGCAATATCCAGTTGTAATTCAGTACTCCAATAATCCACGCAATACCACTCCATGGTGCCTTCCATGGCTTTAAATTTGGGGAACAATTGTTGTTTGGCTGTGTCTATCATAAGATGACGTTGTTCGGCGTAACAAGCCGGTACGTATTCCTGCCAGAAATAGTTGTCGTAATGCAGGTCCAGCAAGGTGCCGTCCATATCTAACATAACGGTATCGATTGATTGCCAATTTAACATGTGTTGATTATCCTGAAAGTAAGGACGGCATAGTGTGCCAATTATGTAACAACGTGGTGCCAAATTTTATACGGCATGGGTGAAGAATACGTCAAAGGTATGAGTGATCATAGTGCTTTTAGGTGAAAACGTTTAGGTAGAGCAGGTGATGAAAAAAAAACCCGACATTTTACACACCGAATTGGTGGCCAGTAGTCGTTTATTTAATGTGGAATCTGTGCATCTGCGTTTTTCTAACGGCGTGGAAACACATTATGAGCGCATGCGTAGTGGGGTGCGTGGAGCGGTTTTAATCGCGCCCATGTTGGATGATCATACCGTTTTGTTAATTCGTGAATATGCCGTGGGTGTAGAGCGTTATGAACTGGCCTTGCCAAAAGGAAAAATTGAGGGCGATGAGAGCATAGAGGACGCGGCAAACCGTGAGATACAAGAAGAAGTGGGTTATGGGGCCAAACAGCTCACCCATTTGCGCAGTATGACGGTTGCTCCAGGGTATTTAGGTCATCAAACCCATGTTGTCTTGGCGCAAGACTTGTATGTCAATCGTTTGCCGGGAGACGAACCGGAAGAGATTGAAGTTGTGCCGTGGTCTTTGCATAATTTACCGGCTTTGTGGGAGAACGAAGAATGTACCGAAGCACGGAGTATTGCCACGTTATTTTTGATTCGGGATAAATTACATGGATTTGGCTGATCTAAAAAAGTGGTCTGTCAAAGTACGGCAACTCAGTTTGCAGGCCAGTGAGCAAATTATGGCCATCTATCAGTCGGATTATGACATTGAACAGAAGGCCGATAATACCCCCGTGACGACGGCGGATAAAGCCGCCCACGAGGTAATCGTGCAGGGACTGTTACGTTTAACTCCGCAGTTTCCCGTGTTGTCTGAAGAGTCGGTGGAGATACCCTTTGCAGAGCGCACCACGTGGGAGACCTATTGGCTGGTGGATCCACTGGATGGTACGCAGGAATTTATTGATCGAAATGGACACTTTACGGTCAATATTGCTTTAATCCATCAGCATAAAGCCGTGTTGGGCGTGGTGACGGTGCCTATTAGTCGATTGTCCTATTTTGCGGTGGTGGGTGAAGGGGCTTACAAGCAAATAGGTGGTCAACAAAGCGAAAAAATTTGTGTGCGCACCTTGGACGGGCACCCAGTAATGGTGGCTGGCAGTCGTTCTCATCGCGGAAAATTGCTGCAACAATATTTGTCTAATTTGGGTGAGTGTGAAGTCTTTTATGTCGGTAGTGCATTAAAATCTTGTTTGGTGGCCGAAGGGAAAGTCGATATTTATCCCCGTTTAGGGCCGACGTCTGAGTGGGATACGGCGGCAGCACAATGCATTGTGGAAGAGGCGGGTGGGGCCATAACCGATATCGATTTGCAGCCTTTGCGTTACAACACCAAGGCGTCTTTACTCAATCCGTATTTTTTTGTATTTGGTGGTGGTGATCACGACTGGAGGCAATATTTACCCGAGGGTTTATTTTACGAAGGAAGTCATGATGATTCAACTATTGGTTGTTGATGATAGCGAAATGGATAGGGATATTTACCAGTACGCTTTAAAACGACAATTGAAGGTGCCTTACCACATCACTGAGGTGGATGACGGCAAACAGGGGTTAGCGCATATGGGGGAGGCCTTAGATGTGGTGTTGATCGACTATTATTTACCCGATATGACGGGTTTAGAATTTATCTCACAGTGGCGGGAAAGCGATAAAAAAACCCCGTTAGTGATGATCAGTGGTCAATGTGACGACAACATTATGGCGGCTGTGATGGCGGCCGGGGCGACAGCGTACTTGGTTAAGGAAAGCTGTTCGACCGGGTATTTAGACAAACTGGTGGAGATGATTACACCATAAGGTATGTGGTGTCAGTTCTCTCCACGCAGCTGTTTCGTTTTTTATGCCGGTCTGGATAAGGCTTTGTTGCCGATGTCGCGGCGAAAGAAATAATTCTCCCAGTGAATTTTATCACTCATGTCGTAAGCTTTTTGTTGAGCTACGTTTACGCTATCACCACGTGCGCAGACACAAAGCACGCGTCCGCCGTCTGTATGGACTTGCGAACCTTCTTGACGAGTGCCGGCGTGAAAGACTTTGCAATCTTCATCAAAAGTGTTGTCTAAGCCCTGAATAGTGACACCTTTTTGATAACTTTGAGGGTAGCCTCCAGCGGCTAATACTACGCCTAGGGCGGTACCCGAATACCATTGAGGGGTTTGTTGGTTGAGTGTTTGGGTGAGCGTGGCTTGGCATAAATCCAGCAAATCAGATTGTAAGCGCATGAGTAAGGGCTGTGCTTCTGGGTCACCTAAACGGCAATTAAATTCCAAAACCTTAGGGCCATTTACCGTGACCATGATGCCGGCGTATAAAAAGCCGCTATAAGGCATGCCTTCAGCCGCCATTCCCTTAAGGGTGGGTTGAATAACCTCACGCATAATTTGTTGGTGGAGATCCTCAGAGACCAGAGGGGCGGGTGAATAAGCCCCCATGCCGCCGGTATTCGGACCTTGGTCGTTGTCGTCACGGGCTTTATGGTCTTGTGATGTGGCGAGTGCCAAAGCATGTACGCCATCGGCCATTACAATAAAACTGGCTTCTTCTCCCGTGAGGAATTCTTCAATAACGATCTGACAACCGGCTTGGCCAAAGGCATTGCCAGATAACATGTCAGTGGCAGTGCTCTCGGCTTCTGCGTATGTTTGCGCGATGACGACCCCTTTTCCCGCGGCTAAACCATCGGCCTTGAGTACTACGGGGAAATTGACGCCTTGCAGATAGTCTAGAGCTTTTTGCTGATCTGTAAAAACGCCGTAAGCAGCCGTAGGAATGTTATGCCGTTGCATGAAGTCTTTGCTGAAAGACTTGGACCCCTCTAATTGGGCGGCTTTTTGAGAAGGGCCAAAAATGGCCAGTCCAGCGGCCTGAAATTGATCGACCACACCGGCCACCAAAGGCACTTCTGGGCCGACTAGTGTGAGATCAATGTTTTCTTCACGAGCAAACTCAAGCAAGCGGGGTAGGTTGTCTGCGGCAATGTCGATATTGCGGCATTTTTTTTCCTGTGCTGTCCCCGCGTTACCGGGTGCAACAAAAACCTGTTGAACCTGTGAGGATTGAGCGATTTTCCAAGCGAGGGCGTGTTCTCGGCCGCCTTGACCAATGATTAAAATATTCATGATTAGTGTCTAAAATGCCTCATTTGTGTAAAAACCATAGCAATGTCGTGTTCATTGGCTGCGGCAATGACTTCGTCATCGCGCATGGAACCCCCAGGTTGGATAACGGCCGATACCCCAGCGGCAGCTGCGGAGTCAATGCCGTCGCGAAAAGGAAAAAAAGCGTCTGAGGCCATCACCGATTGTTGAATGTTTAAACCGGCTTCTGCGGCTTTCATGATGGCGATTTTTGCGCTATGTACACGGCTCATTTGTCCGGCGCCAACACCCAAAGTCTGATGATCTTTGACGTAGATAATGGCGTTGGATTTAACGTATTTTACCACGGTCCAAGCAAACAAGATGTCGTCTATTTGCTGTGCGGTGGGTTGTCGTTTAGAAACGATTTTTAGATCGTTAGCCGTAATGACGCCCATGTCGGCTTGTTGCATTAATAAACCACCCGAGACCCGTTTGTAATCCATATAGCCATGACGTTCTGAGGGCCATTGACCAGTTTCGAGTAAGCGGACATTTTTCTTCTGTTGGATAACAGTCAGTGCTTCGGGTGCAACGCTTGGGGCAATAATAACTTCGACAAACTGTTGATCAATAATGGCACGGGCTGTGGGTTCATCCAGGGCACGGTTCACGGCAATAATACCGCCAAAGGCCGAGATGGGATCAGTGGCATAAGCACGTTGATAGGCTTGGAGAATGTTTTCGCCACGAGCAACGCCGCAAGGATTGGCGTGTTTAACAATGACGCAAGTGGGTTCGTTAAACGATTTAACGCATTCCAAAGCGGCATCACTGTCGGCAATATTGTTGTACGACAGTTCTTTACCCTGTATTTGTTTGGCACGGCTGATGTTGATTCCGTTAACGTTTTGTTGGCGATAGAAAGCGCCTTGTTGATGGGGATTCTCGCCGTAACGCATGTCTTGTACTTTATGCCAACTGTTATGGATAACGGCGGGAAATAAGTCCTCTTCCGTGTTTTGTTTGGCTAGAAATTCGGCAATGGTTTGGTCGTATTGTGCGGTATGGGCAAAGACTTTACAGGCCAACTGGAAGCGTTTTGAAGCATTAGGTTGTCCCTCTTTGGCAATGTCCGAAAGAATACCAGAGTAATCGTTAGGGTCTACCACGACACTGACAGAGGTGTGATTTTTTGCCGCTGAACGGAGCATGGTGGGGCCACCAATATCGATGTTTTCGATGGCGTTTTCTAATGTGCAGTCTGCTTTAGCCGTCACTTCAGCAAAGGGGTATAAATTCACTACGACTAAATCGATGGGATCAATGCCGTGTGTTTGCATGGTGTCATCGTCAATACCACGCCGTCCTAATAAGCCCCCGTGAATTTTAGGGTGCAGGGTTTTTAGTCGACCGTCCATCATTTCCGGAAAGCCGGTGTGGTCAGAGACGTCCGTAACGGCAATCCCAGCCTCTTTAAGTGCTGAGGCTGTGCCACCAGTTGAGAGAATTTGGATGTTGTGTTGGGATAAGCCGCGGGCAAATTCAACAATCCCAGTTTTGTCAGAGACGCTGATTAATGCACGTTGAATAGGAGATGACATAAGTAAATAAGGCCTTTTTAGTATGAGTAGTGGGTGTTACGCAAGTGTCTTCATTTGTGTCAAAGTACTTTAATGGAGTATTTGCTTTACTTCAGCTTTCACGAGACAACTTAACATCAGTTTAATGGGGTTAATTTTCCCGATTGGTTAGGTGTGATAGCGAGTAATGTCGAATTTTTTTACGCAAGGTGTTGCGGTTAATGCCTAAAATGTCGGCCGCCTGACTTTGGTTTCCCTCTGTGTGTTGAAGAATAAATTCTAAGAGAGGTTGTTCCACTTCTCCCAAAACCGTTTGGTAGAGATTGCGCGGTGCTTCGCCATCGAGGTGATTAAAATAATTTTCTAGGGTTTGTTGTACGTGTTCTCTAAGCGGTTGTTGTGAGGTGTTGCTCATAAGCAGGACTTTCCGGTTCAAGCGGCTAAAGGATTGGTAGAAGATGATGCTGAGTCAATCAGCTGGTCAAAATACTGACGGACTTGTGTCAATTGTTCAGAGGCACTGTCTACCTTCATAATGCGTTGTCTGAACTGACTGCCGTCGCGTTGACCTTTGCTGTACCAGGCAATGTGCTTCCGTGCCACTCTGGTGCCCTTATATTCTCCATAAAAGGCGTACAGTGCATCTAGGTGTTGCAGTAATAAGGCGCGAATTTCTGTTAATTCGGGTTCGGGTAGGTGGGTGCCGTGTTGTAAAAAGTGATTAATTTCACGAAAAATCCAGGGGCGACCCTGTGCCGCGCGACCGATCATGACGCCATCGGCTTGCGTATAGTCAAGAACCTCGCGGGCTTTTTCCGGTGTGTTAATATCGCCATTAGCCAAGAGCGGGATGTTAATCGCTTGTTTAATGGCGGCCATGGTGTCGTATTCCACGGTGTTTTGTTTATAACCACAGGCACGTGTGCGACCATGTACCGCCAGTGATTGAATGCCGGATTGTTCGGCAATACGGGCAATCGCCACACCATTGCGTTGTTCTGGGCTCCACCCAGTACGAATCTTTAGGGTGACAGGAACGTCCACAGCGTCCACCACTGCGTGTAAAATTTGTCCCACCAGTGATTCGTCGCGGAGTAATGCCGAACCGGCCAGTACATTACAGACTTTTTTTGCCGGACAGCCCATATTGATGTCGATAATTTGGGCGCCCTCGCCGGCATTAAAACGTGCGGCTTCGGCCATCATGCGCGGGTCCGTGCCCATGATTTGCACTGAAATAGGATCCGTTTCGCCGTCGTGACAGGCGCGGCGGCGTGTCTTTTCACTGCCCCAAAGTAAGGAGTTGGAGGAGACCATTTCTGTAACAGCCATACCGGCGCCCAGTCGTCGACACAGCTGTCGAAAGGGCAAGTCGGTGACGCCCGCCATGGGGGCGAGAACAACAGAGTTGTCGAGTGTATAAGGGCCAATTTTTAACATGATTTAATGTGGCTGAAAAATCAAAAGGCCGCCTATAATACTCTGAAGTTACTGTTATTCCAAGGAAAAAATCGGCTATTTTGATTTTTCAGAAAGGTCTTTTTTTTGTGCCGATAGGCACAGCCAACCAGCATCTTCGGTGATTTGAAAATTCTGAAATCCTTGTAATGTATAGGCTTCTATGATGAGGGATTGTTGTTCGTTAAGAATACCAGAGAGAACGATATATCCACCCGTTTTAACCCGTTTGGCGATATCGGCAGATAAACGTACCAGCGGATTCGCCAGAATATTGGCAAGTAGTAAATCGACGGGTTGTAGCGATAATTGTTCGGGCAAGGCGGTGTTGATTGGACTGTGATTCCGTCGGGAATTTTCCTGACAGGCGATGAGCGCTTGTGGATCATTATCTATAGCCGTTACAGAAGTGGCCCCCAATTTGTCGGCGGCAATGGCCAAAATACCGGAGCCACAGCCGTAATCAATCACGCTATGTTGCTCGGGAGGATGTCTATCTAACCATTTTAGGCACAGTGCTGTAGTTGGATGGCTACCGGTACCAAAAGCTAATCCGGGATCGAGTAAAATATTACAGGCTTGTGGTTCAGGCGGTTCATGCCAGCTGGGGACGATCCATAAGTGTTGGCCGAAAGACATGGGTTGAAATTGGTCCATGCAAACTCGTTCCCAGTCCTGATCTTCCAAAATGCTACACGATACAGAAAGCTGTTCATCGTATTGGGTGTGTAGGCTATTAATGACAGATTCGCTATTTATCTGTAATTCAAAAAGAGCGGTCAGCGTAACGGTAGGCCATAGTGGGGTTTCTCCGGGGCCGGGCTCTAGTAAGGGGTGATCTTCGGCATCCATGCAGGTGACGGCGGAGGCTCCCAATTCGGTGAGTAAATCAGATAAAGACTCAGTGTCTTTCTGAGTGGTTTGTAACGTGAGTTGTTGCCAGGGCATAGGTATTTACGCCTTAATAATGGAATGAGTAAGAGACTATTTTCCGGATAGGTAAAAGCCGTTTGGTTAAACTTGTTTTTTATACAACGAAGCGATGGTAATGCCTACAGATACCGTAATCGCGATGGCTGATAGGGGGAATAAGGCCTCTGCCATAGTGATGCCGAACACGAGATTAGGCGTATAGCCGCAGGCTGTATGTATTTCGAATAGGAAAGGAAACCAGAGGTCCAATGAGAACCATGAGGGTAAACCAGAGGATAAGGAACAGCTGCCTTCAACCCAATAGCGTTCCACGGCAAGAGCCATCCATGAGCGTTCCAGTAAGCCGATAAATAAGGTAACCATGAGCAGTTGAGTGAGTATAAATAGGGGTTTAAAGGGGCGCAAGGCCAGAGCGGCTCCGGCCAGGATCATCACGGCCATAATGATCATACGAATATGAACACAAACAACACAGGGGGCATAGTTAAGAAAATATTGATAATAAAGTGCTACACCTTGCAGTAGAAAGCCCGTCATGATTAAACTAACCCAGTAACGAGAGCCATATCCTATAGTGGAGATTTTCTTTAGCATTAACAGCTCATTATGAAAAGTTATCGATTATTTTTTCGGGATTTTTGTTGATCTATCTGCTGGTTTTTTAACCAACGCATTCTACGCATCAATTGTTCTTTTTTTAGACGTTTTTCTTTTGTGCGCCAGTGTGTTTTACGTTGTTTTTTCCAGATGTCTGGAAAGCGTAAGTGGTCTAGAACCCGGCTAAAATTTCTGAATATTTTGTAATGATTAGAAGACATGTTTATTCCAGTATCTCGATCGGATCGTTAAGGCAGATTTTTCCCTGATTCTGGGCGATAACGTTTTGGCCAAAAAAAATCTGATTATCTTTCTGTCTGTATTGTTTTAACGTGCGTAAAGGTTCTCCCCGTTGATGCGATTTACCCGTATTTGGATCGAGCGTGGTAATAATACAACGTGAACACGGTTTAACTAAAGAGAAAAGGATGGTGTTAATCCGAATGGTGCGCCATTGATCTTCCTCGAAGGGTTGATTGGCTGTGACCACTAAATTGGGTCTAAATTGGGACATACTGACAGGAGTATCAAGGCGTTGATTGAGATCCGTTAGGGAATTTTCGGAAATAAGCAAAAGTGGGAAACCATCGGCAAAACTAACCTGATCGGTTGGCTGCGCATAAGTGGGGTCAACGTGACGAGGGTGTAGGGAGGATTCAGTAACCAAGCGACAAGGATGTTGCAGATAGTCACTAAATATATCGTCGTAATGTCTTCCCGCAGATAAAACTTGGCATTGTTGATTCCATAAAGTCACTGTTTCTGTGTGTGTATGTATGGGGCTGGGAATATGGATAACGGACTGATCGGGAAAACGTACTTGTAAGCCTGCCTTAGAAGCTTTGGCATAAATGTTTAATAGTTGGGGCTGTTTTCGTGCGCTGATGAATTGGCCGTGTGTGTCCACTAACATCCATCGGCGGTCGTATTGTAAGCCTTTTGTTTCGACTTGACTGTGATTAAGCGCAATGGCTTTGGCAGATTTTAGAGGATAAATGTTGATAGCAGTTAAGCGGTATGGAAGCATGTGTGCGTTGTTGCTTGTCGGGGAGAGTCTTCATTATAACTGATGTTGCGCAAAACGTTAAAATTCTGCGAAAAAGCCAATGATGTTTGTTGTCTTATTGGCGTGTTTCTTACTTATATTAAAAATATTATGATCTGAATGCGAAAAAAAACACATAAAAAAACCCGCTTCCGAGGAAGCGGGTTTATATTAACCAACTAAGCGGGGTGCTTAGCTTTTTTTGTCGGCTTCAGGAGTAGCAACTTCTTCCAAAACAGGAACAGCTACTGGGTAACCATAAGGAGCATAACCGTAATGGTTGTTGCCACGGCTTTCGCCAGAAGCTTTAGCGTTGCCGCGAGCTTTCATGCTGAAACCAAAAGAAGCGTCGCCGTTACCAGTTCCGTCCATTAAACCGTCCATAGGACCCCAGTTGTTGTTGTAGCCGTTGTAAGGGCCATAACCGTTTTGACCGTTAGCAGTGCTGGTTCCGTTGCCTTTAGCGTGGGCTTTAGAAGAAGCGTTCATGCTGAAGCTCATGTCTGTGTCGAAGTCGCCGTTTCCAACGCCGTTTCCGTTTCCGGTTCCGTTGTTAGAGAAAGGACCGTTTGACCACCAAGCAGAAGCGGAAGCAGAAGCAACAGTTAGGATCGTAGCAGCAATAATTTTTTTCATGATAAGTTCCGTATATAAAGTTAAATTAAAAAGTTTTGATAAATTCTGTATATGCAAATAATTATATAGTAATTTACTGATATGTAAAGAAATAAGTGAATAAAAAATGACAAAATTATGAATTAATTTAAAATAATGATTATTATCAGTATGTTGCAGTTAACTTAAAATCGTCATATTTGTGAGTTCCCTGTATTCTAGAGGTTTTTATTATTTTTTAGCGAAAGGTGATCGGGAGTGCGGTCAAATTTTCTTTCGTTTTAGTACGGATTACAAAACATGATTGGATGGATTTTTTGGCGTGGAATGAACGATCAGTAATTCAGTAATTCAGTAATCCAGTAATAAGGAGGGAGGATAGTTTTGGACACAAAAAAACCCGCCTTCAATGAAGAAGGCGGGCTGTCGCTGGCCGACTAAGCGGGGGGGTGCTTTTGTCGGCCGTCTATAACAGAGGATTAGCTC
>Ga0233445_1001256_pt1 | contig 19903 bp, 16 predicted proteins | sample SI_124_October20_5_FD_182779 | JGI IMG/M metagenome (GOLD analysis project Ga0233445, IMG submission 182779) | Seawater microbial communities from Saanich Inlet, British Columbia, Canada - SI_124_October2016_100_MG | ecosystem: Environmental > Aquatic > Marine > Inlet | place: Canada: British...
TGAAAAAACATATTCTGCACCTTTTGCAACTCATTTATTTGTCAAAGAAAATGTTGAGCAGTCTGATGGAACGATTAGTCGTCAGTTTCCGCGTTTGAAATACGGAGGAGCACATTTAAAAGATCCTATTAAAGATAAGTCGACTGATATTTTTTGGAGATTTTTTATGGGATTGTTTTTATCGCTTATCATTATAGGTGTTGTTGTTTTTCTACTGATGTGGGTGCTTAAAATACGTCTCAGTTATATGAGTGAAAAAGATGTGCTGGGGGAGGTCTGTGCTGGTAAGGGTGGGGAACTGCCTTGGCGAACCATTATTTTAACTTTTTCTGGAATCACTATTTTGGTTTGTGTTGCCATTATGTTGAGCACTAAATATCATGTGTTGGGAACCGATAAAGTGGGGCAGGATGTGCTTTTTTTATCATTAAAAAGTATCAGAACAGGTTTGTTGATTGGTACATTGTCAACGTTGGTGATGTTGCCATTTGCCATTGCTTTGGGGGTGATGGCTGGATATTATCGTGGCTGGGTAGATGATGTTATTCAATATATTTATACCACGTTAAACTCTATTCCCAGCGTATTGTTGATTGCTGCTGCCGTGCTGATGGTGGTGGTGCATCTGGATAATTATCCCGTCCCAATTTCAACCGAAGAAAGGGCTGATTTAAGATTGTTATTTTTATGTATTATTCTTGGAATTACCAGTTGGACAGGATTGTGTCGGTTGTTGAGAGGTGAAACTTTAAAATTAAGAGAATTGGATTATGTGCAGGCGGCTCAAACCTATGGGGTGAGTCATCTGGCTATTATGTGGCGTCACATAGTGCCGAATGTGATGCACATCGTGGTGATTTATGTGGCATTGGATTTTAGTATCTTGATTTTGGCGGAAGCTGTTTTGTCTTATGTCAATGTGGGGGTTGATCCTGCCATGAATTCCTGGGGGAATATGATCAATAGTGCTAGATTGGAAATGGCGAGAGAGCCAGTTGTCTGGTGGTCATTAATGGCTGCCTTTATTTTTATGTTTACTCTGGTGCTGACGGCTAACTTATTTTCGGATGTGGTCAGGGATGCATTTGATCCGAGGCTTAATAATGCCTGAGAACATATTGCAAATAAAAAAACTGAGTACCCGTATTCGCTCAAAATCAAATGACTTTGTGGTAGTGGATAATGTCAGTCTCTCTATTAAATCAGGTGAGACGGTTGCTTTGTTGGGTGAGTCTGGTTGTGGCAAATCTATGACAGCATTATCAGTTATGCGTTTGGTTCCAGAGTTAGTGGGTGGTATTGATGAGGGTGAAATATTTATTAATGGCAGGGATGTCTTAGCGTTGCCAGAAAAAAATATGCGCCAGGTTCGTGGGCGACAAGTTGCCATGATTTTTCAAGAGCCTATGACTTCTCTTAATCCTGTGTTAACTATTGGTGATCAAATTGCTGAATCGTTGCGTTTTCACTTAAATCTGTCAGGTTCAAAATGTGTTGAAAGAGTGGTTGAATTATTGAAATCAGTCGGTTTGCCTGATCCAGGAAATCGAATAAATGAGTACCCTCATCAGTTGTCAGGTGGTATGAAACAAAGAGTCATGATTGCTATTGCATTGGCTTGTGAGCCAGATTTGTTGATAGCTGATGAGCCAACAACGGCTCTTGATGTGACGATCCAAGCTCAAGTTTTATCTTTATTAAAAACCATTCAACAGGAAAATAACATGAGTATATTGCTAATTACTCATGATTTAGGTGTGGTTTCTAAAGTGGCTGATCGAGTGGCTGTGATGTATGCTGGTGAAATTGTTGAAGAAGCCAGTAGTGCTGACTTTTTTAATCAGCCTAAGCATCCTTACAGTAAAAAACTATTTTCCTCTTTGCCTTCGTGGGAAAAAAGAGGTGAAAATCTTGAGGTGATTTCTGGTGTTGTTCCGAAATTAAATAAAAAATTTCCAGGGTGTCGTTTTATTGATCGTTGTGATTCAGTGCTTAAGCAGTGCTTTAATCATCGGGTTGATTGGCATTTTTTTGATAAAACCAGTTGTGTCAAGTGTCATTTGTACAGTTTACCAAAAGTTGAATTGGTGTGTTCAAAAGAGAGTAAGGAAAATAAAATAACTGCCGAATCATCTTTGTCTAAGGAAGGTGCGTTACTTGAAGTTAATAATTTAACCGTTTTTTTTCCAGTGCAAGCGGGTTTATTGAAAAAAACAGTGGGGTATGTGCGAGCTGTTGATGATGTGTCTTTTGTTTTGCAGCCAGGTAAAACACTTGCGGTAGTGGGTGAGTCAGGATGTGGGAAAACAACCATTGCAAAAAGTTTGGTGCAGTTGCTGGAATTGACTAGTGGGTCAATTACTTATGCTGATAATAAGCTGGATTGTTTGACCTCAATTCAAATGTCAGATTATCGAGCGGCAGTACAAATGATTTTTCAAGACCCGTTTTCATCAATGAATCCAAGAAAGCGTATCGGGGAAATTATTGAAGAAGGTATGGTTGCTTTAAAGGTTGAAAATGATGAAAAAAAACGTTTTGATCATATTCTTTCGTTGTTGAGTCAGGTTGGTTTAGATGGAGATGTGCTGAATCGTTATCCACATGAGTTTTCAGGTGGTCAACGACAACGTATTTCAATTGCAAGGGCATTGGCGGTTAAGCCTCGTGTGTTGATTTGTGATGAGCCGACTAGTGCTTTGGACGTATCAGTTCAGGCGCAAGTATTGAATTTATTGAAAAGCTTGCAGCGTGAGTTGGCCTTGAGTTTCTTGTTTATTACGCATAATATTTCAGTTGTTAGTTATCTGGCGGATGAAATATTGGTGATGTATTTGGGGCGGGTTGTGGAAAGTGGTTCAATTGCTGAAGTGCTCGATTTCCCTAGGCATCCCTATACAAAGGCGTTATTGTCTGCGGCATTGGATGTATCTGATGGTGATAAAGACTTAAATTTTCTTGAAGATGATGTTCCTTCTCCGATTAATCCTCCGGGTGGGTGTTATTTTCATCCTAGGTGTAAGCAAGCAAAGGCAGAGTGTTTTTCGTCTTACCCAGGGTTGACAAGGTTGAATGAGTCGCATTCGGTGAACTGTTTTAATATTTAATGTATTTCATCTAGTGTTTTGAATGGGTATAAAAAAGCACTCGACATCCATGTTGTCAAGTTCCAAACTTGCATTCTTAAATATTTGCAATGAAGTTATAGTGTTTCAATGCCTAGAATATTTGCAGTTTGCTGGTTGCTGACATCAGCATGGGCTTGCAGTGATCTTTCGGCTTGTTCTTCAAATGTCTTTCGAATGGTTTTGGCGAGCTCTTGGGCTTCACCTGTATTGGTGACATTAAAAGATGATTCCAGAACTTTTTCTTTCGGAACTTCACGAACAGATGTTTGATCTTCTCTTTGTGTCTCGATCCTTTCCTGATTGCGTTGTTCTTCTCGTTCAAGTTGTAGATTTTGTTCGACGTTAGGCTGTCTAGCCTGATTGAGGATTTGAGTATTGCTGACGTTATTGTTGATTTCCATGGTTTTCTCTCCTATGCGATATTGTTTAAATTGTTTAAAAAAAATTTACGCATCTATAAACATAGGCTAAATATTTGTTGATTGCAAATATTTTTTCGTGTGAGGAGAGAAAAAGGAAAAACTTGGTATGATTATTTTGATCTAGGTATGGTACCGAGGGTCGGAATCGAACCGACACGGAGTTGCCTCCACCAGATTTTGAATCTGGCGTGTCTACCAGTTTCACCACCCCGGCACAAATATAACTGATTTGCGTATTATGCTTAAAAGTTGGCTTAGATTCAATTCAAAACTTAAAAGAATATAAAAAATAGTGAGTTTTTGTGTTTTTTTGATATAAATTACTTTTTTCTGTGAAAATAGATTGTTTGATTTTGTTCTAGCATTTATACTACACGGAAATATTATTGAGCGTGTATGGCTCAAGTGTCAATCTATATATTAGGTATTGCGAGAGTGGCGGAATTGGTAGACGCGCTGGTTTTAGGTACCAGTGGGGTAACCCGTGAGAGTTCAAGTCTCTCCTTTCGCACCAATATATTTCAGAATAATTCTCCCTTGTCTAGGAGCTTGTCCGAGAATGCAGATTTTATTCAGAACAAGGCAAAATTTGGCGAAAAATCGCAGTTTACGGGTGTAAATGAGTATTTTGAGCCAAATTTTAACGCAGTTTTGGATGAAAGATGCGTTTTCGGACAAGCTTCTAGGAGGCTGTCCGAGAAGCCCATTAAATAGACTGATTTATACTCTTATGTCATTGTATTCATGTTTTAGTGATTATTTGTCATTTACATCTCTAAAAATTGATGAATATTTGTTGTGTGAATTTTGAATTTTTTCAATATTTGTTGCATGGGTGAAATCTAAATGTAATGTTCATTTGCTTTAGAAGAGTAGGGTAGAATCAGTATTGGAAATGCTTTAAATTTAATATCATATTTTTGTAAGGAAGGTAGTATGCAGGTATCAGTAGAGACTTTAGATGGATTGGAACGAAAAATGACGGTACATCTTGCTGATGAAAAAATCAGTCAAGAAGTTGAAAAGAGATTAAAGTCTTATTCTAATGAAGTAAAAATAGATGGTTTCAGGCCAGGAAAAGTGCCAATGAGGCTTGTTAAACAAAGATACGGTGGCGCTATTAAGCAGGAAGTTCTGGGGGAAGTTATTAAGTCCAGTTTTATGGAAGCTGTTCAGCAAGAAGATTTGAAATTGGTCGCTGAACCCAAGATTGAACCTTTTGGTGAAGGCAAAGAATATGGTTTTAATGCTGTTTTTGAAGTTTATCCAGAAGTTTCTGTCAATGACTTGAGCCAAGCAAAAATCAATATTCCTATTGTTGAAATTACTGATGAAGACTTGTCTGGTATGATTAATACTTTGCAAAAGCAAAAAACAACATGGAATGAAGTCGATCGTGAAGCAAAAGAAGAAGACCGTCTCAAGATAGATTTTATAGGTCGTATGGATGGAGAAGCTTTTGAAGGTGGTTCGGGTGATGGCGTGCCTTTGGTATTAGGTTCAAAATCTATGATAGAAGGATTTGAGACTGGTTTGTTGGGAGCTAAACCCGAAGAAGATAGATGTTTAAAATTAAAATTTCCTGAAGGCTATCATGCAAAAGACTTGGCAGGAAAGGATGTGGAATTTGATGTTAAGGTTCAATTGATTGAGGAGCCTGTCTTGCCAGAAATTGATGAGGCTTTTGTAAAAGAATTTGGTGTGGAATCAGGTTTGAGAGATGATCTTGATACAGAAATTAAATCAAATATGCAAAGAGAGTTGGAGCAAGCTAAAAAGAATTATGTTAAAACTCAGGTCATTGATGGTTTGTATGAAAATAATAAAATTGATGTGCCTAAAGCCTTTGTGGGCGATGAAATTCAGCGATTAAAAAAAGATGCGTTAAGTAAAGCGCCTGCTTCATTTCAACAAAACAATATGTCATTGCCAGATGATATGTTTACAGAAAAAGCAAAAAAACAAATTGCACTTGGTTTTATTATGTCTGAATTAATGAAGATGAGTGAATTGAAAGTCGACTCAGATCGAGTTAAAGAGACCATTGAAAAATACTCTGAAAGTTATGAAAATCCAGCCGAAATGGTGGATTGGTACTATAATGACAAAGAACGATTGGCAGGCATTGAGTCTTTTGTTTTAGAAGAGCAGATTATTGATTGGGTTGTTGAAAAATCAGATAGTAGTGAAAAGTCATTGTCTTTTGATGAAATTATTGATCAAGCTCGTAATAATTTTTCATAATTTGGTAAATAAAAATAGTGTTTAAGGTTTGGGATAAAATATGAAAAATGGTGTGTTAGAGGCTCAAGGTCTAGGTTTAGTTCCTGTGGTGGTTGAGCAAACATCGCGAGGAGAAAGATCTTACGATATTTATTCTCGACTGCTTAAAGAGAGGGTGATTTTTCTGGTCGGTCAAGTAGAAGATCACATGGCGAATGTAATTGTTGCTCAATTGCTATTTCTGGAGTCAGAAAACCCAGATAAGGATATTCATTTATATATTAATTCTCCTGGAGGCTCGGTGTCAGCTGGTTTAGCTATCTACGATACCATGCAATTTATCAAGCCTGACGTGAGTACGATGTGTATTGGTCAAGCGGCAAGTATGGGGGCGTTGTTATTAACTGGTGGCGCTGATAAAAAGCGTTATTGTTTGCCTCATTCTCGAGTGATGATTCACCAGCCTTTGGGTGGCTTTCAAGGGCAGGCAACCGATATTGATATTCATGCGAAAGAAATTCTTCTGGTTAGGGACCGATTGAATAAGATCATGGCAAAGCATACGGTCCAGCCAATGGAAAAAATACAGCAAGATACTGATAGAGATAACTTTATGGGTGCTGAAGAGGCATTAAATTATGGTTTGATTGATCAGGTGTTGGATAGTAGAGCGGCAGAGGTTTCGGAGTGATTGTTGGGTAAATATATTTTATTTAGTATATTGTTTAATATATATGACCATAGGGTGGTTGCCCGAAATTATGTTTCTCTTGGTAAGTTTGAAAGTATTTATATTTTTTGAGGTTGAAAAATGAGTAATGGACAAGGTAAAAATGGTGATGATGATAAATTGTTGTATTGCTCTTTTTGCGGTAAAAGTCAGCATGAAGTTAGGAAGCTAATTGCTGGCCCATCAGTCTTTATTTGTAACGAATGTGTTGAATTGTGTACTGACATTATTAGTGAAGAAGTTGAAGATGGTTTGTCTGAATCAGGTACTCAGTTACCTAAGCCTAAAGAGATTCACCATGTTTTGAATGAATATGTGATTGGCCAAGAGCAAGCTAAAAAAATATTATCTGTGGCTGTTTATAATCACTATAAGCGTTTAGAAGCAACGGTCAATGTTAAAACAGAAATTGAATTGTCAAAAAGCAATATACTATTAATCGGTCCAACAGGATCGGGTAAAACTTTGCTTGCAGAAACCATGGCGCGTTTGTTGAATGTGCCTTTTACGATGGCTGATGCAACGACTCTGACAGAAGCGGGTTATGTTGGTGAAGATGTTGAAAATATTATCCAAAAACTTTTGCAGAAGTGTGATTACGATGTTGAAAAAGCGCAAACGGGCATTGTATATATTGATGAAATAGATAAAATTTCTAGGAAATCGGATAATCCTTCAATTACTAGGGATGTTTCTGGCGAAGGTGTGCAACAAGCTTTATTAAAGTTGATTGAAGGAACTGTTGCATCTGTTCCGCCTCAAGGGGGAAGAAAGCATCCACAGCAAGAGTTTTTGCAAGTAGATACTTCCAGTATTTTGTTTATTGTTGGTGGAGCATTTTCAGGATTGGAAAGGATTATCAAAGCACGTTCTGAAAAAGGTGGAATTGGATTTTCTGCGGAAATAAAAACAAAAGATGAAACAGATAATATAGGAACAATTTTCTCCGAAGTAGAGCCAGAAGATTTAACAAAATTTGGTTTAATACCTGAATTTGTTGGACGATTACCGATTGTCGCGACCTTGGATGAGCTGGATAAAGACGCTTTAATAAAAATACTGGTAGAGCCTAAAAATGCATTAACCAAACAATACAAAAAATTGTTTGAGATGGAAGATTGTGAATTAGACTTTAGGGAAGATGCGTTGGATTCAATTGCGGATAAAGCAATGATAAGAAAAACGGGTGCCAGAGGACTAAGAACAATTATGGAGCATATTTTGCTTGATAGTATGTATGATCTTCCATCAATGGATGATGTTTCAAAGATAGTGATTGATAAAACTGTTGTTGAAGGAGAGTCTGATCCTTATATCATCTATGAAAATTCTGATAAAAAAATGGCCTCATCAGAAAATTAATAATTAAATCTTCGCTGTAAAAAATCAAAGTTGTGACTACCATTAAATTATCAGTAACTATTTATATTTATTAGTAATGATTGGTTTGTGGGAATCAATAAAATAATGTGGTCACCTACTTATGTCTTGTCGGCATCAATTTTTGCATTATTTCAATGCAGATCAATTATCTTGGAAAAATAATTTAATTTAACTAAATGTAGTGTAGTTATATTTTTTCTAAGAACACAAAATAATGTAGCAATCAGGAGTTTTTAGCCGTGGAAAAAGAAGAGAAAATATCAGAGGTCATTAGTGAAGAGTTGGCAGTTGTACCTGTTTTGCCTTTGAGGGATGTTGTGGTGTATCCACATATGGTTATTCCGTTGTTTGTGGGTAGAGAGCGATCAATTAATGCGCTGGATGCCGCTATGCAAAAAGACAAAAAGATCATTTTAGTGGCGCAAAAAAGTGCTGAGACAGATGATCCTGATTTTGATGAAATTCATGAAATTGGCACGCTGGCAAGTATACTGCAATTGTTAAAATTGCCTGATGGTACAGTGAAAGTTTTAGTTGAAGGTGGTGAGCGTGCAAAAATTTTGCATTATTTATCAACACCTGCCTTTTTCTCTGCTCAAGTGAAACTTATCGAGGAAGAGGATTCGCTCGATGAAAGAGAAATGGACGTTTTGATGCGTTCTGCTTTGTCTCAATTTGATCAGTATGTCAAATTAAATAAAAAAGTGCCGCCTGAAGTATTAACTTCATTGGCAAGTATTGATGATCCAAGTCGTTTAGCAGATACCATGGCAGCGCATATGTCTCTAAAATTAGATGATAAGCAGCGTGTTCTGGAAATGGGTAGTGTTTATGAGCGAATTGAACATTTGATGGGTTTGATGGAGTCTGAAATTGATGTGCTACAGATGGAGAAAAAAATCCGTGGCAGAGTTAAGCGTCAAATGGAAAAAAATCAGCGTGAATATTACCTGAATGAACAAATGAAAGCGATTCAAAAAGAATTGGGTGAGTTGGATGATGCGCCTAATGAAATTGAAGATTTAACCAATAAAATAGAAAAAGCAGGGATGTCGAAAGAAGCAAAGACTAAAGCAATGTCCGAGCTGAATAAGTTGAAGTTGATGTCTCCAATGGCTGCAGAAGCAACTGTGGTGCGGAATTATATTGATTGGTTGGTAAGTGTGCCATGGAAGAAAAGAACAAAAATTCGCAATGATTTGGCTCGTGCAGAAGAAGTGCTTGAGGCGGATCATTATGGTTTAGAAAAGGTCAAAGAAAGAATTCTTGAGTATTTGGCGGTGCAACAACGAGTTAAGCAAATGAAAGGGCCTATTTTATGTCTGGTTGGTCCTCCTGGCGTGGGAAAAACTTCCTTGGGTCAGTCTATTGCGCGAGCAACCAATCGTAAATTTGTCAGAATGTCTTTAGGTGGGGTTCGAGATGAGGCTGAAATCAGAGGTCATCGACGTACTTATATTGGTTCTTTACCTGGTAAATTAGTTCAAAATTTATCAAAAGTTGAAACCAGAAATCCTTTGTTTTTGCTGGATGAAATAGATAAGATGGCTAATGATTTCAGAGGGGATCCTGCATCTGCATTATTGGAAGTGTTAGATCCAGAGCAAAACCATACGTTCAATGATCATTATCTAGAAGTTGATTTTGATTTATCCGAAATTATGTTTGTGGCAACCGCAAATACAATTAATATTCCTGGTCCTTTATTGGATAGAATGGAAGTGATTCGATTGTCTGGATATACTGAAGTTGAAAAAATAAATATTGCTGTTAGATATTTAATTCCAAAACAAATTAAAAATAATGGTTTAAAGTCAGAAGAAATTCATATCAGTGAATCAGCCATCAGAGATATTGTTCGATATTATACTCGTGAAGCTGGTGTTAGGAGTTTGGAGAGGGAAGTATCAAAAATTTGTAGAAAAGTGGTTAAAGATATTTTGTTATCAAAAAAATCAAAAACCAATAAAAAAGTCACTATTACCTCACGAAATATTGAAAAATATTTAAACGTGAAGCGTTTTAGGTATGGTCGTGCAGAAGAGTTTGATCAAATTGGTCAAGTTACTGGTTTGGCATGGACTGAAGTGGGTGGAGAATTATTAACCATTGAAAGTGCGATAATGCCTGGCAAGGGTAAGTTAACTCATACAGGGCAGTTAGGTGATGTGATGCAGGAATCTATTCAAGCAGCCATGACAGTTGTTAGAAGTAGAACTTCGTTGCTCGGTGTAGAAGAAGATTTTTATCAAGAAAATGATGTGCATATTCATGTGCCAGAGGGTGCAACGCCAAAAGATGGTCCTAGTGCGGGTGTGGGAATGTGTACGGCATTGGTTTCTGCTTTAACCAAAATTCCTGTACATGCCAATGTGGCGATGACTGGGGAAATTACGTTAAGGGGAGAAGTTCTACCTATCGGTGGTTTAAAAGAAAAATTACTGGCCGCTCATCGAGGTGGAATTGAAACTGTTTTAATTCCTTATGAAAATGAAAAAGATTTGGCAGAAATACCCAAAAATATTAAACAAAACCTAGAGATTAAGCCTGTTAGATGGATTGATGAGGTATTAGAGGTTGCATTGCAGGCAGTCCCAAAGCCTTTAAAAGGCTCAGGTAAAAAAACAGGGGCGATGAAAAAATCCAAATCTTCCCAAAAAGAAAGTGAGCTAACAGCACATTAATTGAATAAAACGAGGATTATTGCTTGACATAAGTTGTGCCAACTTGTATAAATTGTCGGGTGATTTAACAACAGTAAAATTAAAAAACACAACGGTAAATAGGGGGGCGTGAATGAATAAAACAGAATTAGTTGAGGCAGTCGCATCATCAGCGGATATGTCTAAAGTTGCTGCAGGTAAAGCAGTTGATGCAGTAATTGGCTCAATTTCAAGTGCGTTAGGTGAAGGTGAGCAAGTAACTTTAATTGGTTTTGGTACTTTCTTAGTTAGAGAAAGAGCAGAACGAACTGGTCGTAATCCACGTACTGGTGAAGAAATTAAAATTAAAGCTGCAAAAGTTCCTGCTTTCAAACCAGGTAAAGGGTTGAAAGACGCAGTTAATTAAGATTTACCTGACTTTAAGTAGATTATATTTTCTACTTAAGTCTGGGTGCTTAGCTCAGCTGGGAGAGCGTCGCCCTTACAAGGCGAATGTCGGGGGTTCGATCCCCTCAGCACCCACCATTTAGGAGTGGTAGTTCAGTTGGTTAGAATACCGGCCTGTCACGCCGGGGGTCGCGGGTTCGAGTCCCGTCCACTCCGCCAACATCTTTTTAGGTTCGTTAAAAAATTAAATTCAATATTAATTTTTTTAAATGGGCTTATAGTGACAATTCTTAAAAACCTTCCAAAATAAATTACTGGTCTATAAAATGTTACAGTCTATTCGAGATAAGGCTCAAGGGGTCTTTGCGTGGGTAATTATAATAATAATTATCATTCCTTTTGCATTGTGGGGAATTCAAGAATATCTCGGAGGTGGCGGTTCTGTTGCTGTGGCATCTGTTGCTGGAGAAGAAATAACCCAAAGAGAATTTCAATCAGCTTATCAGAATCAATTGCAACGACTGAGAGGTATATTTGGAGCAAGGTTTTCTCAATTTATGCCCGAATCCAGGGTTAAAAAACAAGTTATCGATCAATTAGTTCAAGAAAAAGTTCTACTAAAATCAACTCGTGAATTTGGTTATCGAGTTGGTGATGAGCGTGTTATTAGAGAAATTCAAAAAATACCTGCATTTCAGAAAAATGGTGTTTTTGATCATCAGGAATATAAAAGAAAAGTTGGTTGGCAAGGCATGTCTCCCAAACTTTTTGAAAGTAGAATTAAGAATGCATTGGCAAATGATCAATTCAGTAATGGTATAAAGGATTCTGCGTTTGTTATTGAATCCAATGCGAAAAAATATGAACAACTAATGAATCAACAAAGAAATTTTTCTTATATGCAAATATTGGTTTCATCGGTGAGTAATCAGGTTAAAGTTTCGGATGAAGAAATAAAGCAATATTATCAAAAACACCTAGATGAGTATGAAGAAGCCGAAAAAGTTAAAGTAGAATATATTGAGTTAAGTGTTGAACTTCTTGCTAAAGGACTTAAACCTAGTGAGAAAGAGTTAACTAAAGCTTACAATGACCAAAAAGATAAATTTATAGAAAAAGAAAAGCGGAAAGTAAGTCATATTTTAATACAACTTGATGATACTTCTACCGATGATGAAAAGAAAAAAGTTAAGGTTCTGGCAGAAAAAGTGCTGACCAAAGTAAAGTCTGGGGGAAATTTTTCTGAGTTGGCAAAAACTTATTCTGATGATCCTGGTTCAAAAGAACAAGGTGGAGACTTAGGCTACATTAATCGTGGTGAAATGGTTGCTGAATTTGAAAATGCTGTATTTAAAATGATACAGGGAGAGATTAGTGGCTTGGTTAAAACAGAATATGGTTATCATATTATTAAATTGACGGAATTGGTTGAGGAAACAACGAAGTCTTTTGAATCTGTTAAGAGTCAATTGGTGAAAAGTATTCAGGGGCAAGAAGCAGAAAATATCTTTTTTGAAAAATCGGAACTATTGACCAATCTCGTTTTTGAAAATTCAGATTCACTTGAGCCAGCAGCAAATGAGTTAGAGCTTAAAATTCAGCAGTCGGATTGGTTTTCAAGAGCTGGAGGTAATGCTTTTTCTCAACAGCCTAAAATAATCAGCACTTCATTTTCTGATGTGGTTTTTAAGAATAGATTAAACAGTGAACCCATTGAAACATCTACCAATAAATTAATTGTGCTCAGATTTAAAGATTCTCAGCCAGCTAAAAACAAATCACTTGAAAGTGTCAAAAAGGAAATTAGGGCAACATTGAAGCTTGAAAAATCAAAAGCAATGGTGAGAGTGCAAGGTCTTAAATTATTTAAAGAATTAAGCAATGGTGGGAAGTTAGAGGATATCGCAAAAAAAGAGAAAGTAAGCGTTGTTAATAAAACGGATATTATGCGAAATGATACTGTCATACCCAATATTATTGTCAGTAGTGTTTTTAAATCAATAAAGCCTGCTAATGGAAAAGCAACCTATTCCAAAGCTATTTTACCTTCAGGGGATTATGTTTTAATTCAATTGACAAAAGTTTCTAATAAAGTATTGGATAAGACTAATAAAATAGATGCTATCGAAAAAAATAAACAGCTTATTCAGTCAATTGGAACTGATGAAATTGAGGCTGTACTATCAGGCTTGAAGAAAGCAACTGATGTTCAAATTTTCTCAGATAATTTATAATCCTAAAATATTTCAAGTTTAACTGTCAACAAAGCCTAATAAATATTTTTATTTATTAGGCTTTTTTCGTGGTTCTTAGAAAGTTATTCCTAGGAGGTTATCCGAGAACTCAGATTTTCGTCAAATCAAGGCATAAAATTGTCGAAAAAGCGCAGTTTACGTGTGTAAATGAGCATTTTGAGACCATTTTTAACGCAGAGTTGGCGGAAAGATGAGTTTTCGGACAGCCTCCTAGCCCAATAATGACAATGCAGTTTGTGGTAAGCTATTGGCTTGAGATAAGATGGTGGTTGCTGCTTGTTGTAATATTTGATGTTTGGTCATATTGGCAGTTTCTGCCGCAAAGTCAGCATCCATGATTCGGCTTCTTGATGCCTGTAGGTTTTCAGCATAGTTTTGTAAGTTGTTGATGACTGATTCAAAACGATTTTGAGATGCACCAAAAGTAGCTCGTTGTTGAGAAATAGTTGTGATGTCATTTTCTAGTGAATTGATGGCCGCACTGGCTGCACTCTGACTACTAACGTCAATGGTTGTTGTCGCGCTTAAAGAGGCGTTGAAACTACTGATTGCGCCACCAGCTAAACCACTTAAAGTCAAGGTAACCTGATTGGTTGCTGAGCCATCCTGACCAACCTGAAAAGATAAGCTGGATGTTGCAGAAGCATTGAATAAGCTAGTACCATTGAATTCTGATGTTTGGACAATTCTTGAAATTTCCTGTGTCAGTTGATCAACTTCTTTTTGTAGGCCTGTTCTATCTTCAACTGATCCATTAGATGATTGAACCGCAATTTCACGAATTCTTTGCATATTGTTGCCGATTTGAGCCAATGCACCTTCAGCAGTTTGAGATAATGAGATGCCGTCGCCAGCATTTCTAATGGCTTGCTCAATACCTCTGATGTCAGATGTTTGTTTTTCAGCAACATATAATCCTGCCGCGTCATCTTTAGCACTATTGATTCGAAGACCTGTAGACAATCTTTCTAAAGAAGTACCTAATTCATTTTGTGATCTGCTCAAACTTCTTTGTGCAAATAATGAATGAATGTTGGTGTTGATTGATAAAGCCATGTTGAAATCCTCAGTTAATATTTATTGTCTACATTAATATTAACGACACAGCACAGCAAATCTTTAGAAAATATTTAAAATAATTTCAAAAAGATTGTAAGGTTATGATTGTATTAGGTAAGTAATTAATATTTATGTCTTTATTCTGACTCCTATATTAAAATTTAGTTGTGTTGAGATAAGCGTTGTCTTATTTTTACGGAATAAATTAATCAGTGTATTATCATACAAACACTGTAACGGTAATCGATTAAAAATCTTTAATGAATATAGGAAAAAATAATAAATTGATTCATTCTCCCACCATTTATTTTGCTATTTCATCACATGGTTATGGGCATATCGGCATGACTGCCCCTGTTATCAGGGCTTTATATCAAAATAACCCGAATATTAGAATAGTGATCAAATGCCTGGCAGAAAAACAATTTTTGATGGACAAATTTGGTGTTGAATTTATTCACATTAAGCAGTCGCCAGATGTAGGAATGATAATGACCAATGCGTTATCAGTCGATGTTGAAAAAACTTATCGAGAATATCAATGTTTTCACCGATCATGGTCTGAGAATCTTGAAAATGAAAGGCAATTGTTAAGGAAAATAAAGCCTGATCTGATATTTTCAAATATACCGTATCAAATATTAATGGCCGCAAAAGAACTGGATATACCTTGTTTAACAATGTGTTCACTTAATTGGTTGGATTTGTTCCAATACTATTTCAGTGACATAGAGGGTTCGGTAGACATATATCAACAAATACAAGCCAGTTATCAATGCGCATCAACATTTATTCAGCCTGCACCTTCCATGAAAATGAATATTCCAATACCTGTTACTCAAGTGTCTTCTCTGGCAAATATAGGGGGGAATAAAAAACATTTGATCAAAAATAAAATTGGCATTAATGATAAAAAACTTGTTTTGGTTTCTATGGGTGGCGTGTCGTATGATCTTGGTTACAATCATTGGCGGCATGATCCAAATATTCATTGGATAATTAATTATACAGGAAGAATTGATCGAGATGATATGACAAAGGTTTTAGATATAGAATCATTGATGTCTTATAAAGATTTATTGAAATCCTGCGATGCCTTGGTGACTAAGCCTGGTTATGGGCACTTTTCTGATGCCGCATGTAATGATGTTCCAATTTTATATGTGGCGCGAGATGATTGGCCAGAAGAATATTATTTGGTCAAATGGCTAAAACAAAATGCGCGTTGTCTTGAGGTTCAGTCTGATAAATTGGAAACGGGTAATATTACAGGCGAATTAGAAATTTTATGGGCACAAAAAAAGAAAATCATTCCTCCTGCCAACGGTGCCAATGAGGTGGTGGCTTTAATCAATGATTTCTTTCAATAATAAATTGAGCAATCATTCTTAGTTCATCAGCTTCTTCACCAAAGTCTTGCAATGACTTAATGGATTCATGATATAAATCATTGGCTTTTTCTTTGGCAGTGGATATGCCTAATATTGATGTGTAGGTTGCTTTGCTATTGGCAGAGTCTTTACCAGAGGTTTTACCTAATATAGTGGTGCTGCCTTCAAAATCCAGAATGTCGTCCCTGATTTGAAAGGCAAGACCAATGCATTTGGCATAATGATCCAATTGTTGAGCTTTTTTGGTATCAAGTGATTCTTTACAATAGCTGGCTAACATCACGCTGGCTCTAATTAATGCACCTGTTTTATGGATGTGCATGTCTTCAAGTTCGGTGATCGATAGCTGTTTATTGACAGAATTTAAATCAACATCCTGCCCGCCTACCAGTCCTCTTGATCCACAAGCTAATGTGAGGTGATCCAGCATTTTTAAGCGCATTTCAGCACTGATTTTGAGTGTATTGGAGTGGCTTAAAATATGATATGCCAATGCCTGTAGAGCATCGCCAGCCAGGATTGCAACGGCTTCATCATAAACAATATGACAAGTTAATTTGCCTCGGCGTAAATCATCATCATCCATACAAGGTAAATCGTCATGTATTAATGAATAAATATGGATTAATTCAACAGCACAAGCGGGGGAGTCTAATATTTCTAATGGGACCCCTAATGCTTTGCCTGTTGCATAAACCAGCGTTGGGCGCACACATTTACCCGTATTTAATGCAGAATATCGCATGGCTTGATGCAGACGTGTTGGAAAAGTGGTTTCTTTGGGTAGCCAATGTTCCAATGAATTAAGGGTTCGGCCTCTATACTGATTGAAATAATTATGTGTTGTTTGTGTCATAACTGATTAATGTGTTTTCTTGAGTTTCTTTAGTGCTTAAAATCTGAACTTTTTGTTCAGCATCTTGTAATTCTTTTTGGCAGAAGCGAGTGAGCTCAATACCTCTCTCAAAATTTTTGAGGGATTGGTCAAGACTCAAGTTTCCTTGTTCCATTTGAATGATTAAATTTTCAAGTTCTTCAAATGCATTTTCAAAACTGATTTTTTCTTTTTTTGCAGACATGATGCCATTCAACCTTTATTTTGAACTGAGTATGATGTAATCAACCGCACTTTTGATGATATCATCACTTAAGTCTGTTCTACCGCCTTTTGGGGGCATTGCACCTTTACCTAAAATTGCATTGTTATAAAGTGTTTCCGAGCCTTGTTCAATCCTGGAAGTCCATGCCATTTTGTCACCATTTTTTGGAGCGCCTGCTGCACCCGTATCGTGGCAGGCAAAACAAGCACTTTTATAGGTTGATTCGCCGTCAGCAAACAATGATGATGAAAAAATAGCCAATATGCCAGTCATATAAATAATTTTATTCATTATTAGCTCCAAATAGCTGATTATTTTAAATTAATCAGTCGAATATTCAATGCCTTGGATGCTTGCAGTAGATTTAACTGATTTATTTAGGATTATTCCAGTAGACATCATTGGAGATGAATATTATCCTATTCGCTTCAACCTTAATATGTAAAAGTGAATTAATTTTATGATTGAAGCATTAGCGCAGTTAGAAACAAACGCCGTCTCAAAAATTAATGATTGTCTATTGGTCGATGATCTGGAAAAAATAAGAGTAGAGTTGGTGGGTAAAAAAGGCGAATTAACTCAAATGTTAAAGAACCTGAAAAGTGTTGCCCCAGAACTTCGGCGAGAATGTGGTCAGAAAGCCAATCAACTGAAAAATAAATTGATGCAGTCAATTGAAGATAAAAAACAAAGTCTTTTAGACAGTGTTTCATTGGTGGATGAAAATTTTGACCTGTCATTACCTGGCACATCATTGTCTGCTGGTGGTTTACACCCAATTACACGCATGACCAATGATTTAAATGATGCATTCCAATCATTGGGTTTTGAAATTTATGAAGGCCCAGAAGTCAGTAGTGAGTTGTATGAATTTGATAACCTAAACTTTCCTTCAGACCATCCTGCCAGAGAAAGCATGGATACTTATTGGCTAGAGTCTTCCGATGACCAAAGAATTTGTTTACGTCCACATTTAACAGGAACCAGTGTCCGTTATATGCAGTCACATAAGCCCCCATTCCGTTTTGTTTATCCTGGGCGAGTTTACCGAAATGAAACCACTGATCCAAGGCATGAGCGAGCATTTTTTCAATACGAAGCCTTAATTGTTGATGAAAGTATTCCCTTTTCATCGGGACAATTATTGGTGAAAACCATTTTAGATCGAGTTTTTGGGCAATCTGTTAAAGTAAGAATGCGTTCAGGTTTTTTTCCTTTTGTTGAGCCAGGTTTTGAAATTGATATGCAATGTCTGGTTTGTGGTGGTGATGGTTGTCGAGTTTGCAAGCAGGTAGGTTGGTTAGAGGTCATGCCTGGTGGGCCACCTCATCCTAATGTATTAAAAGCGGGTGGCATTGATCCCGAGAAATGGACAGGATTTTACATTAATATAGGCTTGGATAGATTGGTGATGATGCGTGATGGTGTGAATGACGTGCGTTTATTTCACAGCGCAGATTTACGATTTCTATCTCAATATAAATAGTAAACTCATGCTATTTTTTTAACTTTATTTCGGCGTTATTTCCGTACTCAAATGTTCACATATACCTATATGCTCACATTTTCCGTACGGAATGCCTTGAACTAAAGCAAAATATAAACAGTGTGAGCAGTTACCCAGCGAGTTGTTAAAAATGAAAATATCACTAGAATGGATTAAAGAATACGTTAACTTACCTGGCACTTTGACCTCTCAGCAAATCATGCATGATTTGACAATGGCTACGGTTGAAGTCGAAGAAATTATTAACCTTGCAGATAATATGCAAAAAATTGTCATTGCCGATGTCATCAAGGTTGAAAAGCACCCCGATGCCGACAAGTTAATCGTGGCAGAATGTGATTTTGGCGAACAAACCAGAAAAATTGTTTGTGGTGGAATTAATGTTGTTGCCAATATGAAAGTCGCTTTGGCATTGCCTGGTGCTAAAGTGTTTTGGCATGGTGAGCCAGGCTTGGTGGATGTTAAAGAAACCACCATTCGTGGTGTTGCAAGCTATGGAATGATTTGTGCCGCCAGTGAAATTGGTCTTGAAACCCTTTTTCCTCAAAAAATCGAAAAAAGTATTCTGGATTTATCAGTATTTGATGCGTCAGCAGGAGAGTTAGTATCAACGGTATTGTCACTGGATGATGATGTATTAGATATCGATAACAAATCACTCACTAATCGCCCTGATCTTTGGGGCCATTATGGTGTTGCCAGAGAGTTAGCCGCCATTTATGATTTAGAACTCAAACCATTAGCCAGCTTTGACTTATCAAAGACAGATAACAATCTGTCAATTGAAATTATGGCCACTGATTTATGTCGTCGTTATACGGCGACCAGAATCAATGGCTTTAAGTCTCAACAATCGCCTTATTGGCTGAAAAATAAACTGGCAAAAGTTGGCCAGCGACCCATTAATTTACTGGTCGATTTAACCAATTATGTGATGTTTGCCTTGGGTCAGCCTAATCATGCTTTTGATTGTCAGCAAGTGAATGAAAAAATTGTCATCAGAAAAAGTCAAAAAGATGAGTTCATCACTCTTTTAGATGGACAAGTATTAGAACTGGACGGCCAATCGTTGGTGATTGCTGATGCAGATAAACCCATTGCTTTGGCTGGGATTATGGGCGGTAACGACTCTTCAATCAGTGATGAAACTCAGGATTTGATTTTTGAGGTGGCCAATTTTGAAGCATTGGATATCAGAAAAACAGCAACAAAATTGAATATTCGTACCGACAGTTCAACCCGTTTTGAAAAAAACCTGCACCCTCAATTAATCGATGAAGCTTTAAGTTTATTCATTAATACTTTGCTTGCTATCCAACCCGACTGTCAAATCGTGAGTTTTGTTGATCAGCATCATACACCTGTTAAAGTGGCTGAATTGTCCGTGACGGCTGACTTTTTATATAAACGCCTGGGTGTAAAAATTGAAGCTGAAAAAATTAGTAACTATTTAACCCGTCTGGGTTTTGCCGTGACAACAAAGCAAAATTCTTTTGATGTTATTGCTCCTTATTGGCGGTCAACAGGTGATATTTCGTTGCCTGAAGACATCGTTGAGGAAGTGGCTCGACTCTATGGTTACGATAATTTTGATTTTGTTGCACCCAATGTGAGTCTTATCAGTGCTGTCAATCAGCATCGTTATCGAATGATTC
>Ga0233445_1001260_pt1 | contig 19870 bp, 12 predicted proteins | sample SI_124_October20_5_FD_182779 | JGI IMG/M metagenome (GOLD analysis project Ga0233445, IMG submission 182779) | Seawater microbial communities from Saanich Inlet, British Columbia, Canada - SI_124_October2016_100_MG | ecosystem: Environmental > Aquatic > Marine > Inlet | place: Canada: British...
TTCCTCTAAAACCTCTTTTTCAGCAGCCGATAAGTCCATCTTTCTCAGCTTTTTTGCATGTGATGCAGGGACATCAACTAACATGATATCATTCTCTTCAAGTTGTCTTCCCACAGTTACTCCGTCGATTGCGACTGCTATCTCCGCTCCTTGCAAAGCTTCCTTCATTGTATCTTGTCCTGAACGAATTGATTTTATCCTTCCAAGTCTAACTCCTTCTTTTAGTAAGTACTGTCCAACATGTATTCTTCCAGCTAATACTCTTACTCCAATTACAGCAGGTTTACTTGCACGGAATGTATGGTCTGGAAGGAACTTTATTCTTCCAGGATAGACTACAACTTCTCTAGACTCATCTTCTAATTCTTTAGTTCTTTTTTCTACCCATTCTTCTCTCTCTTCGAGAATACGATAGATGATATCTGAGCTAATATATTTAACGCCATTTTCGGATTTCTCTATCTCAGTTTCTGCATCTGCTAGAATATCGGTAGCGAATGCCATAATGATTCGATGGAGAGGATCTTTTGAATTTTCAGCAGACCTAACATCTCGACGATTCACCTTTCCAATAGTTGCATGACGAATTGGTAAATCTAATTCTTTCAATTCTTTTGCTAGAGCTTCCAATCCACCAACTGTATCCGCTTTGATGGTTACACCTTCTTCATCTAACTCAATTGAAAGATTAGCCTCATTATTAGCTGCATTGAGCGCCTCTAGACGCTCTTCATCGGTTTTTACGACTCTAAGTGTAGTTCCAGCAAGAACGCCGTCAATATCTGGTGCTGAGACTTTCAGACCAGATGCTGCATGAGCGACATCTGAATCATCCCACCTGTCTCCTGCGTCTCTCATCTCTGACATTCCTCTTGGGGAGAACATTCCACGAACACGTGTAGAAATTCCACCATCTTGTGTTACTAAGACAATTTCATCTCCTTTGTGAATAGAACCACGATATAGAATAACATCCAGAGTCTTACCTAGACCCCTTTCTTCTTTCATTTCTAGAACAGTGCCTTCTCCTGCACCATCGACATCAGTTAGTTTGTCTCCAAGATATCTTTCAGCCATACCAATAACTACTGCAAGTAAATCTTGAATTCCTTCTCCCTGTTTTGCAGAGATTGGTACTAGAGCGATTTCTTTAGTGAAATCTTTGATTTTATCATAGCGTTCTATATTGAATCCATATTCAGCAAAAGAACCAACTAATTTCCAATACTTTTGATCGAAGTATCCTATCGTATCTTTTGTCTGTTCTCTCAGAGCTAAAGCCATTGGTCTGTCTCGAACTGATTGCCAACCATGGACTCTATCTACTTTATTTGCAGCAATAACAAATGGTGTCTTTGAATTTTTTAGAATACGAATTGATTCAACTGTTTGTGGCATACATCCATCATGAATATCTACCATTAAGATTGCAACATCTGCTAAAGAACCACCTCGTGAACGTAGAGTTGAGAATGAATGATGACCTGGTGTATCGATGAATAGAAGTCCTGGGGAATCAAATGATTTTCCACCCATTAGTGGCGAACATAATTCATTCAGTAAATCTGCTGGAACTTCTGTTGCTCCAATATGTTGCGTTATTCCACCTGCTTCCCTGTCCATTACAGAAGCCTGTCTGCCTGAACCGAGGGAACGAATGTGGTCTAGTAGACTGGTTTTACCGTGATCTACATGGCCTAATACAGAAACAATTGGCTGTCTACGGTTTTCCATCGTGACCACCTCATATTCCTTCCTCAATTAGTTTAATTATTTTATTCGTAGATTTGTGATTCTGCATCACGTGCCCAGTCGCATAGTCCGTCTGGGAACCATAGTCCAAGTTCGAATGCTGCAGTGTCTTCTCCATCGCTACCGTGAATGATGTTGTGGCCAATATCCATCGCCCAGTCTCCACGGATTGTCCCAGGTGCAGCATCTCTTCCGTTTGTAGGGCCGATGATGTTACGTGCAACGGATATTGCATCTACACCAGTCCAAGCCATAGCTACTACAGGTCCTGAAGTAATGAAATCAATAAGTCCTGAGTAAAATGGACGCTCTGAGTGTACTGCATAGTGTGCTTCTGCTAATTCCATTGAAGGAGTCAGTTGACGAAGACCAACCATACGCAGTCCTTTACGCTCGAATCTCGTGATTATTTCCCCAACGAGTCCTCTTTGCACGCCATCAGGTTTAATCATAATGTAGGTTGTTTGCATATCTGCCATGATTCGGCCGACAAACCCTTCCTATTTCAATCAAAGGGCTATATCAAATTAAAAATTCATTAAATTTCTGCTGAATCACAAATGTATTTTTCTGGACAGTTTCTACAATGAAAACCTGGAAAAGTCTCATCATTGTTCTGATTTTTAATACTATCAACGTCCTTAGTTCCATCAACTCTTCTTCTCCCATTTGGTAACTCAGAATTAATTATAAATGCTAATATTTTATCATCTGGATATTTTATTTTCCATGTTTTCATCATTAACTGTGTTTGTAATTCCCATTTTTTAATTTTATAATTCTCGGGTATACCGGTTTTTAACTCACCAATTACCACATAATTTTCATACTGAAAAACCAGGTCAATCTTCCCATATGAATTCATTTCTTCTTGCATAATTTTAATTTTAACTTTGTCAATTCCTTTGGTGTTTTCTTCAGAAGTCACCAGCCACTTATTTTCAGAATCAGGTATCTTTTTTTCTAAATATCGTAATAATTTGTTTGCACTATTAATCAAAGGAATTGTTTCTTCAACAATCTTAGAAATAGTTTGGTCATGCATAACTCCTTTTAGATGTTTTTTTTCTCCTATGATTTCATCTAGATAGTCCTTTATCTCAAACTTTGATTTAATTTCTGAAATTATTTCAATTATTTTTCCAACTCTTTCATTTCTCTGATTTTTATCATCTCCGTCTAATGCATATTGAACAATTTCATGTACAATGTCCCCTGCTCTTTGACTTGAATCTTGATTTTGACGAGAATCCCTTTTTCCACGTTTATTTGAAAATTCCCCTCCTTTCTTACCACATAATAAGTCGAGAAATTTACAACATCCACCAGAAACGGAAAATTTACTAGGACTAATTGTTCTCATCTTATCTACCAGTTAGAACCAATCATCAGAATCCTCATCCTCGTCAGATGAAATTTCCGTTGTCATAATTTCAAAAACTATATGTGGTGAATTATTCAATAATTCAAAAGGTACAGTAATTATGCTATCATCATCAACTTCTATACTTTCTAATTTCCTATAATTAATATGATCTTCAGGGAGAGTTTTCACGCCTCTTAAGATTGAATGGGGATAGATGTTTCTAGTTTTTTCATTATCAGAAATAACTAAATTCTCTCCATTTATATCAATTCCAAAATTCTGGAAAGATGATGTAAGTATTGTTTTTAGTTGCTGTATTTTTTTATCTGAATTATTTTCTTTTTCTTCTATTGACGAATGTTCATATTCAGGAATTGAATCATACCTCAAATTATTTATCAATTGGAAACCTAATGGTCTATTCAATAAATCTTGTTCCATTTGATTTCTGAAGTCTAATAAGCAGTTCATACAAACTCTATCGCAACCTCCATTTTCACATTCTCTGCCTCCTAATCTATCAAATGTAGAGTTTAGTATTGTTTCAACATTTTCAGTTCCAATTCTTCTTACAAGCCCTGCTCCTCCTGAAACATTATCATAGAGGAAGATATCAATAAACTGATCTTTGCTTTGATCATTTTCTCTTCCAAGTACAACTTTCCTATAATTACCGCTAATTTCTCTATCCATAATTTGTAAGATTTTTGTTGTTTCAGTAATCAATGCTTCTTTTATCGATGTAACTGCACTGTTAAACCATGCAGTATCCCAGTATGTAGTTAGAGGTTCAGACACTTTGAATCTGAAAATTACTAAATCAGTCCTAAACGTATGTCCAAACACAAAAGGACCTTCAAAATTTCCTGTACAAAGATCTCTTGCCTCTTCTGCCAATTTTCTAACTTTATTTTTGATTATTTCTTGAGGTCCTTCTGGATACTTCTTATTAACATAAGATCGTATTCTTTGATATGGAATTGCATATGGTCTATTGTGTTCTCCAGGATTATCTTTCTTGGACAAATCAATACGTCCACAATCATTACAAATTTTATATCCATGTCCATTACTTCCATCATTAACTGTAATTAATTCAATAGGTACCTCATCTTGCCCTTCATCTCTGAATCTTAGAACTGTTAATTTCTTCCATTCGTCTCCTTCAACAAGTATCGTTTCCATCCCGTCAGATTCCCAATTTCCTCTAGGATGAGGTAGAGATGCATGTCCTAATTTTCTCATGTCAGTACTATCTGATTCAGCCTCATCGGCTTTCATCTCATAGCTACTGACATTTGGTTTTTTGCTTTTCTTTATATTTCTCCTATCATAAGAAACCATAATTGGACGAAGAACTTCAGGGGTAATCATTCTATTTGATACAACATTTAGTTCCTCTTCGTCTTTACCCTGTGCTAAGCAATTTGGACATATTTGAGGATCTTCACTGGTGTTGAAATCTGCTCCCTCATGTTTAAATGTGACTCCGCAAAATTTCGATTTACAACGATGATAGTATTTCCATTCTCCCTCTATTGCTTTCTGATTGATTTTCATTTCTTCATTTTCAAAAATTTCTCTTTGTTCAGATAAGTTCCATTCTTTCACTTGATTAACAGGATGTTTGGGGAAGAAAGGACCCACTCCTGCAACTTTGAAGCTTTGTTTGTTAATTACAAGTATTTTCCCAGGTGTATACTCACTCAATCCTACTTTTAGATCTTGACTTGCACTAGCATATACGTGTTCTTCAGACTCATTTCTCCCAAACTTCTTTTTTGACCCTCTCGCTTCAAATTTTACGACATCTAAAGGAAATGAAAAACTTGGGAAAATACCTCTAGATATCAAATCCTCTAACAAATTTTTTTCGTTTTCAGATAAATTCTCCAAGCGCATAATATCTTTTTTCAGATTTGCAACAGTATTTTTCAAGAATATTTCTAAATCTTCACTTTCTGGGTCAAAATGTCTTCCAAGGGCAGATTCTAATTTCTCTCTAGTTATATTTATTCGCTCACCTCCATAGTTTCATCTAGCCAACTCAAAAAAGATTCTCTTGTGTATTCTGAATCACTATCTTCATCCAAGAAGTTACTCAAGGTTCCTAAACTTTCCAACAACCCTAAGTTATCTTCATTATCAGTTGACATACCTTCGAAAACTAGGTTAATTTCATCATAATCCATTCTTTTGAAAAATGATTGAAATAAGGATGCGTTGACGTGCCTCTTTAATATCCGCTTATTTTTCGTGTAAATCAATGGGGGCTCACTTGGATTTCTTACTATTGACATAGGGTCGTTAAATTTAGCCATAGCAAAGCTTGAGTTATCAATATAGGTCAATGCAACAGAAACCTCAGCAGAGCCTCTCCCTGCTCTTCCTACTCTTTGTTGATAGTTTGAAGAATGCGGAGGAACAGTCCTCAGAGCCACACAGGTTAAGCTTCCAATATCAATTCCTACTTCCATGGTTGTTGTACAGGATAAAATATCTATTGGGGGTTCATCTATTTTGTATATGTCTGATCCTCTTTTCACTGGTATATCTTGAAATTGTAATTCGTATAATTCAGTAGTAGAAAAAACGTCATCAAAATTTAATTTTTCAGATATCTGGGCAGTATGTTCCTCAGTTCTGAATGTGAATAATCCTAAATCGTCAATTTTTCCTTGAGATAATCTATATTCTAATTCTATTACACGATCCCTCCAGTAGAATATACGTTGATGTAAATAGCTATCTAGGTCTTTATCATCTCCTTTTTGCCATTGTGAGAAGTTATCTCCTGAAATTTTACATCTAGGGCATCTTGAGCTATCGAATTCTTCAGGTGTCATTCTTACAGATTTACAACCACCACAAATTCTTAGTGAATCATCATCTTCAAAAGGCTCGATAATTACTCTAGAAGCATTTAATTGAACATAATCAAATCCTTGATGTATGGCTGTTACATTCTTGAGAATCTTCTTTTGGATTGGAGGTCTCTTCTGTAAAAAAGTATTACTAGGGTCATTGTATTTTATCCAATTAATAATTTTATTTTCCCATAAGGAATCTTCAGTTTTCAATTTCTTCGTATTTATCTCATATTCTCTGAACTGTGTCACTACTCCTTGATAAGTAAGCCTTGGTTCTTCATTACTTGCAAAAGATCTTTTAGGAATTTCTGCTTGTAGCATGCCAGTTTTCTGCTTGTCATTAGCATTTAGATCATAAAATAGACGTGGTAGTATATATGATAAATCATCTGGTAGTTTTTCATCTCCGAACTTTATTAATTTAAGTTGTCCAAGACCCAATCTTTCTAAATTGAAATATTTTTGTCCTACATGATAAATTAGTATACCTGTCCAACTTAAATTTTCGTCAAACTCCTTCAGTGACGTACATTCTTCTTCGATTTTCTCCCAAGTTTCTCCATCTTTATTTAATCCATTTTCTTCAAAATATTTTATAATACTATAACTTAATTTTGCAGAACATTGTATTGATCCTTCCTTATGTTGCAATATTCTTGTTTTTATCGCTTCAAGTCTTCCATCATAATCGCTTGTTTCCCATCCATCTTCTCTGAACCAACTGACTAGTTTTTCTTCTATATTTTGTCTGAAATTACTTAGACAACTATTACAATATTGTTTTCCTACACATTCTGGACAAAATAAGTTCTTATAATCAGGATGTGTTCTAATTTCCTTATTCCAATCTTCCTCGTTTAAATAAGCAATATTACCTGATTTTACTTTACTATCGGCAATTCTAATGACTAAATTATCTTGTTTAAGTTTAATTAATTCTTTTTCATTCCCATTTTCAACAGCATTTCCAGTTAGTGCTCTATTTTCGTTTCGAGCGTTCCGAATTTTATTCCTTAAAGTAACAATTTTTCCATATTTATTAATCTCCTTATTTGATACCTGTAAAAACGTTCTACAATAATTGTCATTACTAATTTCATCCTCTAAAGCGACTAAAATTTCTGAGATAAACTGTGCTTGATCGATGGCAAATTTGGTTCTATCTTCCCTTCCCTCTATATTTTCGAAGGGATTTACTCTTGTGTACGCGCACCAAAGTCCAAACCATGGGTATAACTTGTTTAGGGTCCTATAATCTTCTCTAATACCTTTGAACCAATTATTACGGATCAAAGAAACTAGTAGTCTTCTTGTTTCATCTAATTGAGAATTAATTGATAGAGATTTAGCAATCTTCGCGGCCCTTTGTCTACCATCACTAAAAATTAGAGTTTTCCTTCCTTTATTCGCTGTATTAGAATCGGGCCTTGCATCTTGTTCGGCAGTCAGCGTGTTAATAGCCATAGAAAAAGCATCATCTCCTCTAGTTTCCATGTCGGTGAATTGAGGGAAATTAGAACCACTATGGTCAGTATTTGTTCCTGGATCTTGATTAAAATCAATGATTCTTAAATCATCTTTATGGAACTGTGAACCGTTATGCATTGGTTTGAATTTTAATATTCCATTTTCCCATTTGAAATCAACAATCTTAATTAAAATTTCAAAATCTTTCTCTTGCCCTTCCTCCCACCACCTTAAGGCACCTGTAATTGTATCTAGTAAGTGAGTTGGTTTTTCAACGTCTATATATTCAGGATTGATTCTGTATGCCGACATCCCTAATATCTTCTTTCCTGAGTTCCCATCAACTGAGATATTTCCTTCTGCTTGCATAAATGTTGTAGTAAATTTAGTATTCATATCAGTCTTCGCGCTTTTGTAATTATCTAGATTTCCATTATCTAGAGGTAACCATAATCTAATTATTGGAGTTCCTGAGCCTCTGTCTGATAATAGTTCATACACTCTTGAAGAACATGAATCATTTGAACATCTAATTGAGCCATAAGTTTGTACCAAACTACAGCCAGTGCATACAGATAATCTAGGCAATCCTCGTATGAACATATGGCTTCTGAGGGGCATCAATGGGACTCCCTCTTTCGTTGTTTCATACGTTATTATTCCGTCTTGTTTCATAACTTTGAATGTACGAGACTTTGCAATAATCTCCAACAAAGAATCAACTGCATCATAGTGTATCTCCTCTAGCTCTTCAGAACCATCTGTGAATAAAAACTTAGTAATCTCTGATATTTTTCTAGGTCCCGAAATTTTCTCTATATCCCATCCCAAATTAATTTTCTCGGGATGATTTAGCAATATGTATAATTTCTTGAAAATCTCCGATTTTTCCATTACATTATACATTTTTTGTTGTTTTTCCTTCATTCGATAATTAGAGAAATTTTGGTCAATAAAGCCATCACTTGTAAAATTATCATCCATATATTTCATTAATAATATTTCATCACTATTCCAATTATGACTATTATTCTCTTCTAAATTTGCAAGAATCTGAATTAGTTCTTTTTCTTCGGGATTAAATGATTCAACCTCATACTCTTTTCTGATACTCTGAGGCATGACTAAATCTTGCTCTTGCATATCAATTCCCGTCAAAGTTTTGATAAAATTCATTTTCTTTTCATTACTTTCAGGAGAATCATCTCCTAAGCTAGCACTAGTTAGAATGAATTGGAATTTATTATTACTTACTCCTAAGACTGTTCTCAATCTCTGAATCAACATACTCACTTCAGTTCCCATAGCTCCTTGGTAAAGGTGAGATTCGTCAAGAACTAGTAGTAGTTTGTTTTCTTCATTTTCTTCCAGCCATTTTGTAGTTTCATGCCAAAATCGATGCTCTAATGGTCTCAAAAGCATATATTCCAACATAGAATAGTTTGTTACCAAGACGTCTGGAGGACCTCCATTAGATCTAACGGAACTAAGGAAGTTCTCCATATCTTTTCTAGTTTCTTCATTAATCATCCCAGCGTCATCATACCATTCACTATATGGCGTTCTAGCTTTCACTTTTTTTATCGTCTGCTCTAGATATTGTTGTAATCCTCCCTGGTGCATTTCTGCTCTTGTGAGGCATTCCAAGTCATGTTTATCCGCAGTAAATTTTGGATTCTGAATATTATCTATCCATCTAGTTGTTCTTTTCATGAACCAATCTAGATTCCATCTATCATGCATTATTTCCCAGTGTTCTATTTCATTAATGTCATCAATATTATATTCATTGAAATCGCCTCTCCCGTCTTGCTCACTTAATCCTTCATTCCAATTTGTTTTCGTCCAGTTAATTTGAAAATCATATTCATTACTATCATTTGTATTATGAGTAATACTATTTTTTGTTGCTTCTTTCAACGGCCTTACTCTAAATCCTTTAGCAGGAATTTTCTTTTTCTTAATCATCATCTTCCAAATATCAGGTCTATTAAGTTCTAAATCATTGTATGTTTCGTGTATATCCTTTAGTTGTGTTCTATTCTTTGTAAGTTCCCAAACGCCATCCTTATTCACTCTGGAATACCATCCATGAAATGGAGTTCTTCCTGTATACATTCCGAATCTTGGATTCCTGTTCAATCCTTTTTTATGCAAGTGATTGGCTAATTCTCTATTTCCCAACATTTCTCTTAATCTGGTCAATTGGTCTGCAACTAAAGCATTCATCGGATAGAGTACCAAACTCCTGATTGCGGGAGTCGCCACTTTATCTTCTGGTGTTGATTTAGCAGATTTATGTAGGTGTGCCAAAATAGGAAGTAAGAAACATTCTGTTTTTCCTGATCCAGTCCCTGTTGCAACTACAATATTTTTTCCTCTGACATATCCTTCAATTGATTCTCTTTGATGAGGGTAGAGATTCCATCCGCCAAATGGTATTGATAATGTACTAACTATTTCTTCGATTTCTTCTTTAATATCTTCAAAACCAGGACTATTATGTAAATTATTCACCCACCCAGAATCATCTCTTTTGTATTGTGGGATTCCTTCAATAATAGCTTCTTGAAGAAGGGGATAAGATGCTGATTTGTTATTTTTATCGTACAAAGAGGCTCTTGACTCACTAAGTGATTTTTCCCAGCCTTGTTCATTCCCATCAGTTAAAGGGTATCTTCTCTCTATGTCTGAGATATGTTTCTCTAGTATAATATCTGTAATTTTTTTAACTCTCATCTACATTCCACCATAATCTCTTCAATATTCTTTTTTGATAATTTAGTTTAACTTTTTCTATTTGTTCAGAATCATATTCGTTAGGAAAACATCTACTAAGTCCGTCTATCCTTACATTCCATAACCATTCTCTATACTTTTCGTCAAAAAGGAACCCGGGGATGTCTTTCCCTCCTGTTTTTGTAGGATCTGTAGTTATATTATTCTCTGACTCATATATACTTCTAAATGCCCTTAAAACCTCTCTTTCAACATATCTTGTGTCTGAAAATGAATTAATATTCCACGACAAATGTCGCTTACTATCTATTACTTCACTATTTAAAGAACCTGTATTGGCTACTTGAAGAAGATTGCTTATGTTAGATTCTCTTTTTTCAATATCAAAGAAGTCAATCTCTCGGTTTTTTAGATCTACCCATAATTCATTTCTATCCTCCTCCCATCCTCTGTAAGAAGCGATTTTAATTCTTTTTTCAAACATTTTTTCGGTCATAGGTGTATTTCCATAATCTATATTATACAAACATCCCAAGTATAGGTTTACAGGTGTAACTTCATCACCTATATCATTTGAATCGTAGTATTCCAGTTCTAAAAATAATTGTCTTCTTCCGCCTTTTTGATAGAATTCATTGGTTATTTCCCCGAATGGAGGGTCTTTAGAAATAGATTTAAAATTCGGCCAATCAATATCATATCTTTCCTGAGAGGGGTCTAGGCCTTCCATATCCAACGGTACTACATTTCTGTTTGGATAGTAACATATGTCTATATCTACGCCCATTGCTTGAGAAATATTTGTAGTCCAATCATTCCTTAATCTCCTTTCAGCCCTTGATTTATCCTCACTTAAATCCCTGGCTAATTGCTTTAAGTTTAAATTTCTAGTTGAGTCTTCTCGTTCATGATAAGAGAACCTCCTTCTTTTCCAACTATCTCTATATGATGATTGATCTACAATGTCTGCAAATGACTCAATATCTGTCCATATAGTAAATAAAAATGTTTCAGCTCTATCTTTTATTTCTCTCGATTTCAAAATCGAAAATAAATTTACACCTTCTTTTAGATATTTAATTTTCTTCTTTTCATACTCTATGGGAATACCAATTATTCTATTTTCTTTTTCCGAGCGTTCGTTTTTGTAGCCATACATATTACTTTCTTCCTCAAAAAATCTAAACCCGGTTTCATAATCAATAAATATTTTCGATTTGTCTATCAATATATGGGATAACTTCGGCCTGACAGTTTTGGATTCTCGGGAAACATCAAAGAGACATTGAAAATTATTTTGTTGCATTTGTTTCAGTGTTCTTATAGAATATATAATTCCTCTATTTTCTGTTAAATATTCTACGAAATCTGAAAAAATAGGGTGGTTGCCATGTCCATTACCCCATTTCCATTTAACTTCCTTATTTGGGTTAAAATATTCCATTGTATCTATGTCATATTCAGGTCCAGCATAACTTCCGTCCTCAAATACTCCTGTAGGTGCACAATCATCACCAGCCCTCTTTTGTAAAACTCCTATCTTAGGAACTTCAAGTCTTTCATCGTCTTCCATATCCGGCCAATGTAACCATTCTATAGAGGAATAAATCTCTCTTGTCTTTCTAGTCCAGCTACCACCGTCTACATACGATTTACCAGTTTTTTCCTGTATTAACTGAAATGCGGCTCTATTAATTTCCATCATCAAGCCATTTCTATTTTTCTTCTTCTTCCATTCGCTGTCATTGTATTCAATATAATTATTTAATTTGGGATACTCTTGCTTGATTATTTTCTGCATCAATTTTTTCTGTGATTTAGGTTCAGCAACATATCTATGCACAACCTTTGTTTCAGACCATTTTTTCCATCCCTCTTTCTGACAATAGATGGAGTTTGGATTTCCCGAATCATTTTCCACAGAGATATGTAATTTTCTATATTGTGAATTACTAGTTTTCAATAGTAATCTATAATCTCCTTTCTTTTTAAATCTCAATGAGATTGAAGCATTTTTCCCATCTACAATAAATGCATTACCTTTGATAGGTTTCAATCCGTTTTTATCAATTAGTTTTAGCTGAATAGATGTCCGAAATTTATTATCTTGGTCTTCCTCGATTTCATTCAGAGAAACTATAATGCTAACTTCTCCATCGACAGATTGTAATGAGTGTTCTAATCCATCATCACGAGCATGAAAAATATTATTCCCGTCAAGCCAAGTAATTCTCATATTAGCTTCTTTTTGACTGAATGAATACAAGGGGATCCTTCTGGTAACATTAGACCTTCTGCTTTCTTTTAATGTTGCAAACAGTCTATTAATCGGATTTCCAAATTTCAAAAATGGTACTTGATCGCCTTCTCCCTCTTTTCTGTTTCCAATTAGGATAAAAAATCCTTTATACTTTTTATTTCTGAAAGTCTTAAAGCTTCCTTTTGTAGGATTATCAGTTTCCAATTCATCGATAATAATTTTCACATTATCTTCACATCGATCTCTCCAATCTGAGTCATCGGTACAATTATCGTCTTTATCTGGAATCCACAACAAAAGCAAATCATTCTTGTCATATTTGAAATTTCTTTCGCCCCCCTTTTGTTCTCCGATCCATTCATAGAAATCTCCAATTTTCTCACGACCCAACCGATTCATTCTGCCCCTATGTCGAAAAATTCTGATACTATTTTTCTTGAAACATTTCATCCATAAATTTGCTTCAAGATTCCCATCTACATAACTAAGTCTGGGTTCAGTTTGATTATAATCATCGTATTCCTTATTTACGAATATGTAGTCACTATCTGAAATCCTGTTACCCAATTGATTTCCCAAATAATCTTTTATTTTTTCTTTCGTATTATCGTCGATTCTTTGTGGCCACTGGACTATCTCGACAAATAATTTCTTAATACTTGGCTGATTATTTTCATCGATTTTTAGTCTCAAAATATTCTTCATCTGAGGATTGTTAGGAGCTCTCTCATTTTCTCCTAATTTGTTATCATTTTCAAAAATAGTTTTTGCATCACAAATCCCATCACATAAATCTACAGTCCCCCCAATTCTTCTTTTGAAATGAGGGGCTGCTCCAGCCCAACCTTCGGAAACGAAAGTGAGGCTCCCCCCTCCAACTATAGGATTATTTATCCTCTTACAATTTTCCTTACAAATATGTAATGCATAGAAGAAATCGCCATCTTCAGTATTCTTCAAACTCTGTGCATATTGATGATTTGGGTCATCAATATCATCAATCCATTTCTGCATTTGTTGAGCCGTTACTTGATTATCTTCGCCATTCTGTTGCCTTTCTCTAGCATCTATGAAGCTTTTGCCCGTATAAGCAATTCTTGTTTCTCCATCACTCATATATCTAAAAACTCCTTATATTCTTTCTCAAATCTCTCCAATCTATCTTCTGCTTGTTTCCAATGCTTTTCCGGTTTATTTCTCTTCATCGTATTCAATTGTTTTTTCAAAATATCATGCCTTTGTCTAAGTTTTTGCGTCTTTCTGTTCTGAACTGTCCTGTAGCCTTTGGGCTTGGGCTTTCTTTTGGGTTTTCTCTCGGTCTTACGCTTACCTTTTGGCGGCTCCGGCCTTTTCTTTGGTACAGGAACCATAGCTCTTTTCCGACTTTGTTCTATTAATGCAGCAGCTCTGTCGCTTTGTACATTAGGACCTTTTACCGGAGGTTTTGGAGGAGTTATTAATCTCATTCTTGCTTGTTCGTTTTCCCCTCTTTTAATTTGATTAGTAGATATACTTGCACCCTTACTCTTAACATCTTGTTCCGTGACTGATGTATCAACGTTTATTTTTTTAATACCTAAATCTATCAAATCTTGATCATTACTAATCATTTTAATATCTTCAAGAAGAACCCCTTTACTTCCTTCCCAAAAAATTTTCCTATCGTTGCTTGAACCATTGGGAAGGACAACCCTTCCCAAAATAGATAAAACCTTGATATTTTTATTTTCAATAGTCCCAGCACCTAGTTCGATATGCAGAATCCTTTCTGTTTCCTCATTATCAAATATTTTAATATTTTCATATTTCATTTTTCTTTTGTTTTGACCATCAATTTCTAAATAATATTGACGCAAAGTAGAACTTCGCCTAAATCTATCTAAGTACTTACATATTAGGTAGTATATTGATTTCATACCATCATCTCCCCATGTCCCCCAATCATCTTTCATTCTGACACAGATAAGTTGTACACTCGTCTCAATTTTCTTTCTATTAAATTCCTCTATTATATCTCCACATCTTAATCGAAGTTCCATCCTTGATTTCCTACCAACCATCATTTGCCAAGTTGTTCCAGATTCAGTTTTACCCCCCCACTCCCAAATGAGTAACATATCTCTTTCTGCCGCCAATAACAATGAATCATTAAATTGCCGAATTAGAAATACCTTCTCATCCGTCTTATCCATTATGATTTTATCGTGGTCTCCAACATAATGACTTACATATCCTGCTTTTTTGAGGACATCCATCGCCTGTGTGATATTTTCGAATATATTGTTTTTCACAAGTTCTCTAAATACGTCAGTCAAGTCAAATTTTAATTTTAGTTTATTATTATCCGGAATTCGTTTAATTTGTTTTTCATAAATTTCATATTGTATATATTTGCCCCCTTGAAGAATTCTACAATTTTTTATGAAATTAGAATTAGATATTTCTAGAATATTAGGAAAATCCTCTATTTCTAATTCTCTTTCTGAATTGAAGTAAGCATATCTGGGAGTTTCACCATTAGTCACTAATCCCTGTAAATCTAGAGTCGATTTAGATCTGCATAGTTCTGTTGATAAAACTAAATCATGACTCGATGTTTGTAATATATTCCAAGACTTTAAATTATCTAAATTTACTTTCTTGTCCAAGTTAACAGCACAGTATTCATCAGTTATTTTTATGTTCTTAACTCTGTATGCTACTACTTCATCTCCAATGATTAAATTTGAGATCTGATCTTTAAAATTGATATTTCCTGATACTGGGGCGTCAAATTTAACTAATGTAGTATTCTTTTCCCAGTCAATCATCTCAACGAAGATTGATATTTTCATATCTTTCATTCTTTCTTTTAAATTAGTAATCACAGTTGTTTGGAATCTTATCTCATGATGACTAATATTCCCATCAATAATCAACATTCTAGAAGAAACATTATCTTTCTTGACACTTGCCAAAGGCCAAGTTAGCTTAGGAGCAATTAATTCAAATAATATTTCAGCATCATTTAATTGACCAACTTCTGCATAACATATTTCCGAGTCATTTGTTAAGATTAATGGATATACCTCCTCTCTATTTTTAACAGATAAATTCGATGAGGGAAATCCTCCTTCCATCTTGAAGAATAATTTTCCTGGGTCTCCTGCTTCATTCCAACAATCAATATTCATACCAAGTTTTTGAATTGGTAAAATAAGATTTGACCCCCCATCTCCCTTTTTAATCGATTGTTCCTTCGTTTCAAAAATAAAAAACTCGGAACTATCAATTGATGTACTTGAAACTTCTTGATTTCTAACAAACTTACTGTTTTGCTCGTAGCTTTGGCTGTGCCGTCCAGTCCTGATTATTTTGCATCCTTCATTAGGTAGTAGTTTGTAACGCTCGTCATTTTCGGAAGACGCAAGTAAATCCGTCTGACGATTTTTTCCCATGAATATGCCTCTCTACTGCGTAGGAGTTAATGTAGTGAAAAAGAAAGGCTATTATTATTGCGCCTACTCAGATTAGCTTAATAACCCTCGATTCTACAGTACGTCTGTGTTGAATCAGCTTGAACGCAGTTCTGATCGTAAGTTCCTTACTATACTGTGTGCTGATTCAATCGTAAAATACTTAGAAAATTATGTACTCAAGAATCCCGAAATAAAACAATTAAATGACCCATATTTAAGAGCAGTTCGAGTCACATTGGGAGTAGCAGTAAGATCAATGACTGGATTAATCATTACTCCTGAGATAGTTGAGAGAAACATTCAACTCTCTCTATTCAAAGGGCTTTCTAGGGAAATAGATGAGTACTATAATGGCATAGAATGTGATTCTGAGGAATTTAAAATTATGAGAAATTATTTAGAAGATAATAAGAGAATTTCAGAAGAAGATTTAGGTGGTATTTCTGAATTATTCACGGGCCATAGTGCAATTATAAACCCTAGACTTGATGGTAAAATCACTATGATTCATAACCCGGAGAGAAGAGGAGTAGGTAAAATATATACTCCATTTGATGTTACTGAATATATGTGTAAATATTCTGTTAAGAAATTGATATCTAGAGTGAATAATGTAGAAGAGTTATTTGCTTTGAGAGTCCTTGATCCAGCGGTGGGTTCAGGGGCTTTCTGTTCACAATTTATCCGTTGTCTTTGGAAATCCGCTTCTAGGAAATGGAAATTAAAAGATGAAAAAGCCTTCAAAATTAGAGTATGTGAAGAAATGATTCATGCTTGCGACATTGATCAGCAGGCACTTGATTTGGCTCGTATCGTCTTCTGGATATCAGCCGGTTGTCCTTCAGAAGAACTCAAATTGAATTTTTCATTATGTGATAGTTTAAATTCTGGCCCTTGCACAAATATTGAGGATTGGAGAGAACATACTGGATTAGATATTGTTAATGGCTACGATTTAGTAATTGGTAATCCGCCCTATGTGGCGATTAAGGCAGAAAATTATCCTAATTTTAAGACAAAAGATACTAGAAATTTATATTGTCTATTCACAGAATTATCTCTTAATTTACTTAATGAGAAAGCCCTTCTTTCATTCATTGTTCCACAAAGTATCGTTGGAGCAGTAGGTACCCAAAGTCTTCGAGATTTGATTTTTAAACAAGAGGCTGCATTGAAGTTTCAAGTATTCGATAGTGTTCCTGATTTTCTTTTCGATCAAGGTAAAATCGAATCAAATACAAACACTAGTATCAATCAGAGAACAACAATAGTTTTTATTGATAAAAATTCTAGTAAATCGCTAATTACTTCACCTTTAATGAGGTGGAGGAGGGATGAAAGAAATATCCTATTCAACAGCCTTAGTAGTGTTAGAATCAGTCGAAAAGATGTGATTAACGGTAAAATACCAATGTTAGGGGACAAAGATGATCTATCTCTTTATCGTATATTGAATAAACAAAAGATGACTATTTCTGATACTATCGTTAAGGAAGGAGGTAAGAAATTAATGGTTACTAAGGCAGTTAGATATTTCATATCTGCATTAAATATCGACCTCGGACGGCCAAATACTATTCATCTAAATATAGCAGAAGAATATTTCGATATAGTTCATGCCTCTTTGAATAGTAATCTATTCTACTGGTGGTGGAGGGTGAATGGAAATGGTTTCCAAGTTGAGAAAAAAGACATTCTCTCTTTCCCAATACTCCCAGTTGATGATAAAAGTTCATCCGAATTAAGTAACAAATTGGAAAAGGCGCTCGATTCCTGTAGAGTATTCAAACGCAATGCTGGTAAAGATATTCCAAATGTCAACTACAACTATCGTCAAGACATATTACAGGAAATAGATATCATTCTACTAAATTCAATAGATAAATCACCTCATGAGCGTATCTTTGGATGTAAAACAAATTCTTTGAGTGGTGATATGTCTTCTCTAAGAGGTTATATGGAAGTAGTCAAAGCGACTAAATGATTACGAATGACCTATGATTTTGATTGGTATTCGCTCTTGAAAAAATCTGAGTGCAAATCTAGAGATTCTGGTCAAAGTAAATCAATTCAATTATCTTCAATTGATGGATGGACATCAGATAAATTACCTAAGTTAGTTATTATCTGGACTTTTGATAAAGTTAAGAGCGATAGGTTTCCGAGTAACACAAGACCCGGTAAATTTACCAAAAAAAGAGATATTAGTGCCAGAATCTCCTCATTTGAAATTTTCCTTGTTGATTCAGAGAAATATATTGTTCCATGGTTGGAAAAACCAAGCTATAATGAAATCATTAAAACGCAATGGACACAAGAATGGCATAATTTGTTGAAGGATAAAACAAAGCAACTTAACAGGGTTTTCTCTAATAGACCTATTAGATTTCAAGCGAGTTTTAAGAATATAGGTGGCATAATGAGGCTCCAATATGAAGTTCGTGATTATACAAAATTGCCTTCTTGTCCAACTGAGCTGAAATCATTACTTTCCAATCACTTACGGAAATTAATTGGAACAGAAATTAGATTATGGAAAGATCATTCATTTGTTGGAGGCCCCAAGGGTTGGTTCAATAATGAAATAGCCGAATGGGAACATAATAATTCTAAGAATCCAGGTACATTATATGTCAAGTTGTTTGGTGATGATTTTGTCCCCTATCCTGATTTCACTGAAGGAAGACAAGACTACTGGACTGGATTTGCAATAGACTTTCTGATAGGTAAATTGATTCCAGGTTTCGATGATTTACACGGACATATTGTAGGTTCCGACCATCGTCTTAACTTTGATGAATTATTGTAATATTACTAATTTTCAATAAAAACTAATTCATAAATATGTTTTTCAGTCTTCTTTCTTCTTCTAATTTTACAATCCTCAAGGTTACGAAAAACCTCTTTTGTCCATTCAATAGCTTTTTCTTCTTCAATATTTATGCCTATTTTAGCAGTTATGACATAGGGCCAAATTCTACCAGAATGATATTTCTCTCCATATTCTATACCTCTGACTATTCTTTTATGCATGTTCTGGCATTAACTTACCATACTTAATATTATTCCCTACAAATCTCCGCTTTCTGTAAAATTTTGTAGGGTTTATCACTTAAATACGTCATTTCATTAACTTTTGTGACCCTTTTCATTACTTTTGTGGCCTTTAGAAAAAGAGTTTCTCACAGAAATTACTCCCATTCACACTTGAACTCTTCTTTGAAGTGGTAGTACTCTTCGAAAGGGTATTGTTCTCTATACAACTTATACTCTTCTTCTTCTCTCATTTTTTCTTGACCCTCGTAGACATACATTGTCAATGCTTTTTTCAAGAGAGCTATTATTTCTCTAAAGTTACCACTGTCTGTATTATTTTCTTCTTTTTCCATAAAATCGATCGGAAAAGAATTAGTTTATTCCGCCCTTAACATATCGGCGAGTCCACTTCATACGTCGTGGGTTACGGCCAAGCTTCAGCATGTTCTTTCGAGCCTTACTGTCCTTGAACCAAAGCACTGAACCATCTCTCTTGACAAACATAATGCCTGTACCAGGTTCAATCTCTTCGTGTGAGAAACTGCATATTCTACGCTCTGGCATCTTAATTCACCTCAGCGTCCCAGACGTCGTGCTTCACGACCTGTATCTCTTAACATCAAAATATCTCCAACACGGACTGGACCGACTACGTTACGAGAAATAATACGTCCTATGTCACGCGGGTTGTTTGAGTCATCTACACGGACCTTAACTTGAGTTGCTTCACCAGTCATACCGGTACGGCCGACAATTTCTACGACCTCTGCTGGCCATGATTCTACTGCCATATTTTTTTCCTCCAGTCATCCTTTAGAAGATTCATGCAGTCATAGTCTCATAGTGAGACTTGACTTCATTGAATCTGTCCATTCCATCTTTTTCTACGGACATAACTGCAATTGCTGCAGTACGTGTACCA
>Ga0233445_1001262_pt1 | contig 19853 bp, 12 predicted proteins | sample SI_124_October20_5_FD_182779 | JGI IMG/M metagenome (GOLD analysis project Ga0233445, IMG submission 182779) | Seawater microbial communities from Saanich Inlet, British Columbia, Canada - SI_124_October2016_100_MG | ecosystem: Environmental > Aquatic > Marine > Inlet | place: Canada: British...
TGGTACGAGTCTAAGTTAGGTACTGGATTCTTTGATGATCCAGATAAACTAGCTACTATGATCCGCTTAGGCGAAGCATTTGGTGATATGACTAACTCTGCAGACGATTTAAAAGACGCTTTTGGTGGTATCATTGATCTTATCGATGAGATGAAATACGGAGAGTTATCTTCCCTTACAGACGCAGATAAATATGGGCACTTTAAGACAGAAGCGGAGAAATTGGCTGCAGACGCTATGGCAGGGAACGTTAAAGCAGGAGAAAAGTTAGCGGAAACTATGAGTAGCTTTATAGATCTTTCTAAGTCTATGTTTGGTGGAGTCGGCGAGTTCATGAAAGATAGAGACTGGGCCTTAAAGATGTTAGAAGATTTCCGTGCTTTAATGGGCTTTGCTAATGGTGGAGTAATATCAGGGGGCTTCAGAGCTTTTGCTTCTGGGGGTATAGTTAGTAACCCTACAATGGGTTTAATCGGAGAAGGTAGGTATAATGAAGCAGTGGTGCCTTTACCAGATGGAACTAGTATTCCAGTCCTTCAGAATAACTCTCCTATGGTAGAAGAATTAAAAGCCTTTAAAGAGCAGCAAGCCTCCTTAATGCAAGTATCTATTAATACTAGCTCTCAAGAAAGAGAGGAGATGCAAGATGCTATTATAAGTTTAAAAGCGGAAATAGTAGAACTTAGGAATAGTAATGAAGAATTTGGTTCCTCAGTGGAAAGAATGTCTACTAGTATGAAGTATAGTAGAGCATAAATGGCCTTAATAACTACTCAATTAGCGTACTTACAGGACGCGTATGCTAAAAGGAACTATTTAATAGAGTTAGACGCGTATAACCTAGCAACGGAAAAACTGGAAACGTTATACTATTCTACAGGGGGTTTTACTACAAGCCCTACAGATACTCCTGCTAATACATACTATGAGTCTAGAGTTAAGTCGGCCCTTAGTATGTCTAGAAATATGTACTCTCCTGGAAGCATAGGCGGAAGAAGTATTCCCTCTTTTGGTACTATTAAATTAATGAATACTGATGGAGATTTAGATTTTTTAAACGACTACAGTTTAAATGGTAGAGATATTAAAGTAAAGATTGGGGATGGTTCCTCTTACGATACTTTTTTTAATATCTTTGTAGGTACAATGGATCAAATTGAATGGTCTGCTGTTGAAGTACTAATAAAAATTAGGGATTTTCAACACAAATTAGATAAGCCTATTGAAGAAGAAGTTTATGTAGGAACTTCAATAGCCTGGAATCAGAGGGCTCAAGGAGGAGGGACTGCATTAATAATTCTAGACCCAAGTTCTAGCACAACGGACCATTACTATCGTAATATGGATCTTGAGATTACAGGTGGAAAAGGTTATGGACAAAAGAGAAAAATTGATGAGTATGATGGTACCTCTAAGTATGCTACAATTAAAAGCACTACCCCTTGGGTAGATATTCCAGATGCTACATCTATCTATACAATATTCGATCATAGCAACGGGGCAGATAGATTAAAAAATAAGATAAAGCCCGTATGTTATGGAGAAGTATCCCACATCGAGCCAATAGAAGTAGACCCTAGCAATAGAATTTTCCAGGTACACAACGGTCCAATAGAGAGTATTGATGCCGTGTACTCTGGGGGGAACCAGCTGGGTAGCTGTAGTATAATAAAAACTCCCGCGTACACCAATGCTTTTGATTGCGAAACTGATATGGGGACGTGGACTACTACAGGTATTACAGAAGACTTAGCTAATGGTAAGTTTACACTTACAGCAGCAGTAGGGGGAGGGTCTTCTGCAGATTATGTAATAACAGCAGATGTTAAAGGGTCTAAAGAAGTAGATATTTTTTCTACTGCTGTAGCCACTTACGATTCTTCATTAGGGGGCATTGTAAAAAGAATAATTTCGACAAAAGGTGGACTACAATTAACCGATATAAACACTGATTCCTTTAGTACATTTAGTAGAGCAACTACAGCAATCGAGTATGGAATACATGGGTATTATGTTCCGGAAGGAGAAAATATTCTTAATATTTTAGACTCACTGGTATCATCTATGGGGGCGTTTTACACTTTTGATCGCTCGGGGAAAATGGTATTAGGTGCATTGACCGAGCCTGAAGTTACTCCCGTTCAAACCTTCACTGAAGTAGAAATAAGAAGTATAAGTAGAAGATCTACAGGTATCCCCTCTATTTCTCAAACTATAGGAACTAGAAAACACTGGAAAGTATTCTCTGAAGGAGATATGGCAGGAGCAGTATTAAGTGATAATGGGTATAAGTATAGACTAGAAGAAGAGTTTATAGATGAAAAATTTGAAGACCCTACAGTTATTACTAAGCATTTGCTTGCGGCGGATGGGGAGAAGGTAGACACTTACTTAACCTGTAACTGTATGGGGCACGAGGAAGCTAAGCGTAGACAGGAATTGTACGGAATAAAAAGAGATTTATTTGTTTTAAAAGTAAAAATACAACCTTTTGGGTTAGATTTAAACGATACTATAATGGTTAAAATTGACCGGTATGGATTAACTGATGGAAAAAATATGAGAATTGTATCATTAAAAGAAGATGCTTTAAAGAATGAGGTAACTATGGAGGTCTGGGGATGAGTTTAGCTATTATTGGTGATAACTATTTAGATAGCTCAGATACTTATATTCTACCAGAGTCTGAAGCGTCTACATTACTTTCAGGTAATCTAAAGGATAGACAGATTACAAAAGTATGGCGTACTGGGGATCAGGCGGCTAATGGCGGCCTGCATATAGTAAGTAACCCAACAACTGCTGACTGGATAGAGTTAGGGGAAACCTCAGCTACTGCAGCTCGTTTCACTTTTACAAGCACTGGTAGCTCCAATTCTACTACTCGTGTAATAAAGATTATGCCAGACATCGATGATTCAGTAGCAGAGATTTGGCAAGTTATTAGCAGATACTTTAGCGGGAGTGGAGAAGAGAAATTTACGGAAGATGGGGGAGCTGTAGCAAGTAATCATTTTGGGTACTCTGTAGCTACTTATGGAAACTATATTGTAGTAGGAGCCCCAGGAGTATCCTCAGGAGCAGGAGCCGTATACTTATACAATATAGATGGCACTTTTATTAGAAAAATAGTCCCTACTACCCCGGAGACGGGAGCAAAGTTTGGGTGGTCAGTAGCTATACACGAATCCCAAATAATTGTTGGGTCTCCTAATGCCACTTTGTATAGTGGGGGGTCTCCTCTAGTAGATATTGGGGTAGCATATTTATTTGGAATAGACGGAGTACAGAAAACTCAAATACTTCCTTCAACGGGAAGTGCGGGGTCAAACTTTGGTTGGGCTGTAACAATATCTGCTAATATTATAGCAGTTGGCGGCCCTCATGGAAACCTTGGCGCAGGAACAAATCAGGGAACAGTACATTTTTATACCCCCGCAGGCGTATATCAAACCTATAGAGCCGAAGGCACTACGTATAAAATGGGGTACTCTTTAGCTTCCAATGGAGGCGACGTATACGTAGGGCAACCTGACAGAGTACTACCTATAGCAGGAGTAAATAAAGCTGTGGGCGCTGTTATCAGATTTATAGCAGCAGATGCAGGAGGCGCATTTGCCGAATTCCATTTCGGAGTATTAGATGGAGATGTAGATGATGGAGCAAAATTTGGGCACTCTGTAGCATGTACAGACAGTAAAGTAGTAGTAGGAGCTCCTTATATGGATAATGGTTCTAATGTAGATTCTGGGGGAGCGTATAAGTTAGATATGGAGCTATCAGGTGCCTATACTAAATTATTCCCCTCGGACCCTACTGCAGGGGATCATTTTGGGGTTTCGGTAGCTGTATCCCCGAATAATATAGTAGTAGGTTCCCCTTTATCAGATTCTACAAGTAATACAGATGCAGGGGCTTTATATATATTCAATAATGACTTAGTACAGATACGAAAAGTCGAAGCATCTGATGAAGAGGCTAATGATAATTTTGGGCTAAGTATGGCTGCGTCAGACAGTATCATTATATCAGGGGCTCCTTATGAGGATGGAGTTAGTGCAACAGACGCAGGAGCAATATATACATTTAGAGATGAAATAAATGTAAGTGTTGGTGGCCCTACTAGAGATTGGACTCCCCCAACTACATCTATAGCTTATGTTATTGGGGGGCCCCCAGTTAGTGTAGGTAATACAACTTCTGGCCCCGCACATAATAGACATATACATTTAACCTTGAATGACGTTCTAGCTACAGCATCTTATCCTGGGGATAGTAGTTTACCTTATGGAAATGGGTACTATTATAAAACTAAAGCGGGCTGGGAGCACGGCAACGGCTTTATAGAGGGGCATCAAGGCAACCAAGAAACTACTAGTATTCAGATTGAGTTTGGAGGGCAGAAGTTAATAGATAGCCTATCTTTACTTAATCATAACTTTTCTGGGGGCGCTAAATGGCGGGTACGTTTTGCTACAGACTTAACTGCAGAGATGGAGGCTTGGCCGAATAAAACTTGGGGCAACACTACTGTTAGTATATGGGGGAATATAGTCAATAAATGGAGCTATGTACACCAAACAGATTGGCAGGATGTTTGGCCTACAATGGGTTCCTTTGGCACACTACCTTACGGAGTATTCTTATGGGGGACAAATATTACTGCAGAGCAACTAGAAAGCTATAAACCTTTCGCCTCACATCTATTATTAGATACAGCAGTATCCGCTAAGTTCATTAAAATAGACATACAAGATACCGCATCCCCTAGTTATTTCGAAGTAGGGCGTGTAGTAGTAGGGAAGGCCTGGAAGCCTTCAAGAAACATGAGTCGAGGATGGACTCTAACATATAAAGATCCATCCAAGATTACCCGGTCATTAGGCGGTCAGACCTATGTAGATACTCTTAATAAGTATAGGAGTGTTAAATTTAATTTGAAATATCTAACTGAAGAGGAGATTTTCGAAAATGCTCTAGAGTTAGATAGAACAAAAGGATCAAGTGGAGATGTACTTATCTATACAGATACTAAAGCACCTGCACATAAATTATTTAAACAAACAATATATGGACGTATAGCTAAAATATCCCCTATGAAACATAACATAGATGGATATTGGAGTCGTTCGTATACAATAGAGGAGTTATTATAAGATGGCATGGCCCGTAACACTAAATGGTAGAGTATACAGTGCAGATGATTTTGCAGGAACTGCGTATGTAACAGGAATGCCAGACGCATTTGAAGATTTTGCCGCCCACGCAGCATCAATTCATTCTGGCTTAGCTGAACAAGCTATTGACTTAACAACAGTAGCATCAGAAAGACACGCTACAATTACCTTACTAGTATCTTCTGTTACTACAGTAGTAGCAGGTAGTACAGTTAGTGTAAATAAAACTTTTGCCCCAGGGCAGCCTATAAGAGTATCACACTATACAGGAGCAACTTTAGACGGCTTTTTGGACGGTACAGTAACTACATACAACCCTGTAACTGGATCTCTAGAGTTCTATGTAGGAAGCAGAAATAAGTTTAGTGCTGCGGCTTCCTATGGAGGGGCCTCAGATCCTTGGAGTATATCTATTGGAGGCATTGGAGACACTGCACCATTAGACCCAGCAGGAGATTACTACACTCAATTAGCTGCAGATACTAAATTTTTAGACGCTAGTTCCAACCTAAGTGATGTTGCTAGTACTGCAACAGTAGTATCTAATTTAGGTATTACAGCTACAGTAGCAGAGCTTAATGATGTATGTGATATATCGGCTTCAGGAACTTTCAAGAATAGTCACGAACATGACTCTGTATATGCTAAAGTTTTCACAGGAGGTACTACTCCTACAGCCACTAAAGCAGGAGATACTTGGGTAAATGGATCCCTTATTAGTATTGCTACAGCTTCAGGAACGGGTAGCTGGAAACAAGTATTCCCAGCAATATACTCATAATAGGACAATAATATGGCAAATAATTTACAAGATAAAACACCTGCAGATACTTATAAAGACGTACTGCACTTAGGAACAGCTACTCTTATATCTTCTGGCACAGGGCTACCAGCAACTACAGGACAGATAGTTTATGATGGAGAAGGCAATGCCTCAAAACTAAAACTTAGTCAATCTAAAATAGAAGCTGATAGTATTTACATTACTAATGGTACTATTACTTCTCTCTCTACCCCTATATCAGAGGTACAAGGAGGCACAGGGGCTACAAGTATTGCGGCTTCTAAAACTGCTTGGAGTTTGGATAATGTTGATAATGTATCTATAAACTCTTGGGGAGGCTCATCAAATGTAACTACTTTAGGCACTATTACTGTAGGAAGTTGGGGTGGCACTGCCATCCCAGTAGCTAAAGGGGGTACTGGAGCAACTACCGCAAGCGCCGCACAGATAGCGCTTGGACTGGGTAACGTAGATAACGTATCTATAAACTCTTGGGTAGGCTCCACCAACCTAGCTACAGTAGGTACTATTACTTCTGGAGCTTGGAACGGAGTAGCTATACCCTTGGCATATGGAGGAACAGGCTCTGCAACAGCAGCTGGTGCTAGAGTAGCTCTAGGACTAGGTACCTTAGCCACTCAAGCCAGTAGTTCCATAGCAGCTACAGGGGGTACCTTAGATAGTGTTACTATATCAAATAGTACTTTTACTAACCCTACAGTGACTTCAATGACCTCAATAGAGGTAGGGAGCATAAGTATTACTACCGGAAGTATAGCACATACTACAGCTTCTTCATTTATTACTATCCCTAACATTCTTAATACCACTATAGTTAGTGATAGTTTAGAAGGTAAAAAATTATCAGTAACAAAAACTACAAGTGGAAGTACCGTACCTGCAGTTTCTATTTCTCAGTATTCTACAGATACTGCTGATCTCTTAAGTATTACAAATAGTGATGTTGTCTCTACTTTTAAAGTAACCTCAAGCGGAACTGTTCAAGGAACAAAAATGGCTTCCGAAGATCACGCATCTTTCAGAAATGCTTCCGAAGCTGTAAACTTTGGGGCAACTTCTCAATACTCAGTAGCAGCGGGTACTTTAAATACAGTACAGAGTCATGATAGTAAGTTTACTTCAGGTAATATAGTGGTAGGAGATGTAATTCGTATTAAAGCATCAGCCGGTGGAACTTGGGAAATAAAAGAAGTCCAATCTATTACAAGCTCAAGTATTTTAGTTTTAACTGAGGACTTGACTAGTGATTATACTGATACTACTTATTTCGAGAGAATTAGTTCTGCGGCAACTGAAAAGATGGCTATTAAAAATGATGGTACGGTAGAGATTGATGGTGGAGGGTATAATACCGGGCATTTAGTTCTTGGGGTATATCACCTATGGGTGGATGCTACGGGGGACTTAAGAATGAAAAACTCAGCCCCTGCTTCGGATACAGATGGTAGCATCGTAGGTACTCAGAGTTAAAATTAAAGGGGTATCTTCGGCACCCCTTTTACTTTTCTAAATTTTTAGTTTACATTTTTTAGAAGAACGTGTATAATTATCCCTATAAATGAAATTATTAATAATTTTCATATTTCAAAGGATTTAAATAAAATATGTCATTACCAACTTACGACATTACTATTAAGGTAACAGATAGCAACGGTAATGATGTTGAGGGAGCATTGATAGTTGTGGTTTTAGACCGCACAGAAGTTGACACAATCTCAGGGGACACTTATGTAGTTCCTGCTAAGGTTGTATCAACTACTAATGCTTCTGGTGTCTCGGTAGTTTCTTTGTGGCCTAATACTCGAGGGTCTACAGAAAGTCAGTACCGCTTTATAGCGAGAAACCCCGATACTGGACATACATATTTTGATATTATGGGAACTGTGACAGAAAATGCTGCTAATTTAGTAGATATTGCACAAATTCCTCCATACCCTGGCATGTCCGATGGACAAGCTGCAGTAGATACTGCAGTCAGGGCCGCAGCAGAGGCAAAAGCTGCACTTTCAAGGTTAGATAACTTTTACCAAACCCCCGAAGCCCCACTAGATAACGCGAAAGAGTTAAATATTGGTGACTTATGGTATGATACCGATGATGACAAACTATTTGTCTATTCAGGAGACGTACCTGCCTCGGAAGCTTACTGCAGGAGTTTAATTACAGGAGCTAAAGTAACAACACATATAACGGAAACCGCATGTACGGGAGCTGGACATTATTGGACAATAGCAGACTGGAGACCAGTCGCTTTAGCCGGTTATGTCGAAGAAGGCATCTCTACTACTTCCACTTTTACCTATGCTAGTACAGACAATGAAATCTTAAACGGTGGAGTCTGGTAGTAGGTTATCAACTTTTAAAAAGGAAATAAAATGGCTTATAATAAAATTTTACTAAAACGTCGTGACGGCACGGATACTACCCCTACCCTGGAATTTGGTGAGTTAGGTTGGAATCAGCTCGTACAAAAATTATACATTGGTACCAACGCTATAGGCGGGGGTGTACTAGAGATTGCAGGCGAGGGCTCCTTCCTATCTCTATCTACTGTAGCAGGTAGTCAAACAGTATCTCAAGATATAATTCTTGGAGGCACTAGTGCTTCAAAATCGCAATCATTATTCTTTGAAGATAATAGTGCGGACAAAACAAAGATGTACCAAGATGGTGGCAATTTAGTTATTGCTACATTAGATGGCGGTACATGGACAGACCAACTTAAAGTACAAGACAGTACAGACTTAGTTTGGGCAAATAACGGATTTATAACAGGCTCTATTAAATTAGAAACTGATGGGTCCGGGGGTAAATTAACCCCTACAGGCACTAATGGCGGAGTTACGCTTATTACTACAGGTACAGGTAAAGTAATAATTGATGCTGATACTACCGGAGCAGGTGTAGAAATTAGTGCTGGCTCTCAAGGGGTAGATATTAATTCAGCGGGTACTGTATCTATTGATGCTACAGGATCAGCTAAAGCTGTTACTATTACATCAAATAATGATAAGGTAACCATTACTGGTAAAGGATCAAGTGCAGGAGCTGTTAAATTACATGCAGACTCTTCTCATTCAGATACTACAGTAGAAATTAATTCAGCTGGTACAGGTACTTCAGCAATAAACATTGATTCAACTGGTGGAGTAGATGTAGATGCAGCAGCATTAATCGATATTACTTCTTCAGCTGGAGACGTTGCACTAACGGCAACTACTAAGAGTGTATCTATTTCTGGGGGTGAAAATGCAGCTGATGCAGTACGAATTCAAGCGTCTAACGCGGCTGGTGGAATCGATATTGATGCTGGATCAAAGGGTATACTTGTAGATACTACAGGAACTATCAGTTTAGATGCAGCAGCAGCTTCTAACTTTAATACTAGTGTTGGAGCTATTACCGTAGATGGTAAGACTGGCGTAAATATTAAACAAGACGGAACTTCCGCAATTATAGTAGCTTCAGATGCAGATGTTAGTTTCCCACATACAGGTGGCGCTACAGGCGATGCAGACTTCACAGTTGCTGGTTACGCTAAGTTTACTGATGCAGTAGAAGTAGATAACATTAAGATTGATGGTAATACTATTACCTCTCTTGATGCTAATGGAAACATTAATCTTACTCCGGCAGGTACTGGCGAAGTTAACATTACTAAAGTAGATATTGACTCTGGTACTATTGATGGCGTTGTTTTAACAGGCGGAACAATCAATTCTTTAGTTACTTCTACTGGTGGATTAAATGTAACGTTAACAGGTACTGTTGCAGTAACTACAGGTAGTACTGCAGTAAGTGGTACAGGAACTTTATTTAATACTGAGTTAGTAGCAGGGGATGCTATTAAAATTGATGGTGTTCCATATGAAGTAGATTCTATAACTAACAATAGTTCTTTAGTATTAAGCTCTAATGCTACTACTACGGCTACTGGTGAAGCGGTCTATGGGGACTCTAACCTATTTAAAGTACAAACGGGCTACGGAACTAGTAAGTTTGAAATCGATAAATCAGGTAATGTTGATATTAAGACAGGCGCTTTAACTGTTGCAGGAAATTTAACTGTTAATGGTACTACAACCACTATTAACACAGAAACTATTCAAGTAGATGATAATATTCTAATCTTGGGTGATGTAAGCTCCGCTCCAAGCTCAGCTACAGTATCAGATTTCGGAGTATCATGGGCTAGAGCAGTTGCTAGTGGTGGTTCTTTTGTACGCAAGTACGGTGGTATGGTATGGGATGAATCTACAGACCAGATAATCATTTCTGACGACTTAGGTAGCACTAACCCAGGGTCCGCAACAACAATCAATAGTTACGCAGACTTTAGAGCTAACCATGTTAGAATTGGTAGTGATACTATTAACAGAGATGTTCAATGGCAGAAAGTTTATGATAAGATCTGGGCAAGCGCAGTAGGAGATACAGGCGGTACTCCAGATTCATTAGTAGCAGCAGACCTAGATAAGCTATTAATGGTTAAAGCTACCGGTAGCGGTGGATACGAGTTCCAAGTTACGGACACTCTTGACGGCGGTACTTGGTAAGCTAATATGCCTAACCAAAAGATTCTATTAAAAAGGTCTGCAACCCCCGGTAAATTACCGGGAGTAGGTGACCTTAATTTAGGTGAAGTAGCCTTAAATACTAACGATGGTAGACTATTCGTAAAGAAAGAAGTCTCTGGAGTTGCTAGTATAGTAGAATTAGGCGTGGGGCCTACCTTCCAGTTAGTAGCTGGGGGTAGCCCTTCTCACGCTCACTCTGTATCAATTACAGGACAACAAGCTCTAGATTTAATTGCAGGAGTTGTAACATCTGTTACATCTAAGTCTAGTTCTACTTCTGCTCACACACATGACGTGACTATTAAGTATAGCGCCGCAGATAAAGGTTTTGTTTTATTCAATGCCTCCGGTATCGCCACTAATCACGCTACAGCCCACACCTTAGCCGCAAATGGCGGAGGTGCTGGAAGTATGTCGGAACTCAGTGATGTAGACCTCACAAGTGTTGCGAATAATAACATACTAAGATATAACTCTACTACCACTAATTGGGAAGCTAGAGCTATTCATACGGATGCTAATACAGCTCCGTCCTCTCCTTTGATAGGAGACTCATGGTATAGTATTACAGCTAATACTTTGTACAAGAGAGTAAATAATGGAACCTCAGATATTTGGTTAGACACCACAACTGCAGGTACAGGGAGTCTACCAAGTCAAGGGGGGCACTCTGGAAAAGTTTTAACAACTAATGGGTCCACCGCATCTTGGGGGGTTTCTTTTTTCACAATGGATGGGGGAAGTAGCACTTCCTCTGATAGCGGATTCGCTGACCTTATATTCGACTTAAGTTAGGAGATAAATTAAATGGCAGTAAAAATTCAATTTAGAAGAGACACCGGTACTAACTGGACCTCTAATAACCCAATTCTACTAGAAGGAGAGTTAGGACTAAATACAACTACTGATAAATTCAAAGTAGGAGATGGCACAACTGCATGGAATTCTTTAGCCTACGTTTACGGGGATTGGAATACTTTACTTAATAAGCCGGCAACATTCACTCCTACAACAGAAAACGTACAAGATATAGTAGGTGGCATGGTTTCTAGTAATACTGAAAGTGGTATTACTGTTACTTACGAAGATTCAGATGGTACATTAGATTTTAATGTTAATGACCCTACTATATCCCTTACAGGGGACGTAACAGGTTCAGCTACTATGACTGACTTGGGTAATGTAAGTATTACTACAACAGTAGCAGCAAATTCAGTTGCTCTAGGTACAGATACTACAGGTAACTACATGACAGATGTCACAGCAGGTACAGGGGTATCTGTTAGTCATACTGCTTCAGAAGGTTCTACTGCTACAATATCTATTGGGCAGGCTGTAGGCACTACAGACGACCCCACATTTAATAATTTAACAGTAGGTGGAAACTTAACTGTAAGTGGTACTACTACAACAATCAATACTGAAACTATTAATTTAGCAGATAATATTGTACTAATTAACAGTAATGAGACAGGTACTCCATCACAAGATGGTGGTATAGAAATTGAACGAGGTACTTCTACTAATAAAACATTATTGTGGGATGAAAGTGCAGATAAATGGACTGTGGGAAGTGAGACTTTCGTAGCTAGTACAGTTGAAGCTGCTATAACGGGTAATGTAACTGGTAATGTAACCGGTGACTTAACTGGTGATGTAACCGGTGACTTAACTGGTAATGTAACTGGTAATGTAACTGGTACTATAACAGGAGCAGCAAGTTTAAACGTTCTTAAAGCCGGGGACACCATGACAGGTCTTCTGACTTTAAGTGGCGCACCTACGGGGGCAAATCATGCGGCTACTAAATCTTATGTAGACTCGGTTACTACAGCACAAGATCTAGACTTCCAAGGAGACACTGGAGGAGCTTTAGCTATTGATTTAGATTCAGAGTCACTAACTATTGCAGGTGGCACCGGTTTAGATTCTATAGGCTCAGGCAACACAGTTACTATTAATATAGACTCCACAGTGGCCACTTTAGCAGGAAGTCAAGTATTATCTAATAAAACTTTAGCGAGTCCTGTATTAGAGGGAGCTATATCTGGTACATCTATAAAAGATGAAGATGACTTAATATCAGACTCTGCTAGTCATTTAGCTACCCAACAATCTATTAAAGCGTATGTAGATGCACAACATGCAGCTATGAACGAACTTTCAGAACTAACGGATACTGTTATTTCTACCCCAGCTGCAGGACAAGTTCTTGTGTATGATGGTACAAATAGTTGGGATAATCAAACTACTACTATAGCTTTAACTGGAGATGTGTCTGGTTCAGCTAATATGGATGCTAGTGGAGATGTTTCTATTACTGCTACTATTGCAGATGATAGTCATAACCATGTTATAGCAAATGTAGATGGATTACAAACAGCTCTAGATGCCAAAGCAGACGATAGTACTACTATTACTGCAGGCACGGGCCTAACTGGCGGAGGAACTTTAGCTGCAGATAGAACATTTAATGTAGACACAGAATGGGTACAAGATAGAGTAGGAGATATGTTCTCTAGTAATACTGAATCAGGTATTACAGTTACTTATCAAGACTCCGATGGTACTATAGATTTGGATGTTAATGACCCTACTATAACACTTGCAGGAGACGTAACCGGCTCGGCAACAATGACAAATTTAGGTAATGTTTCTATTACTGCTACTATTGCAGATGATAGTCATAACCATGTTATAGCAAATGTAGATGGATTACAAACAGCTTTAGATTTAAAAGCTCCTCTAGCAAGCCCTACTTTAACAGGTACTCCAGTAGCCCCTACCGCGGTATCTAATACTAACACTACTCAAATAGCTACAACAGCTTATGTACAAACAGAAATTACTGAGCTAATTGGAGGAGCCCCAGGAGCTTTAGATACTCTTAATGAGTTAGCTCAATCAATTAATGATGACTCGTCGTACGCAGCCACAGTAACAACCGCTTTAGGTACTAAAGTAGCCACTACTTCGGCGCAAGCATTATCAGCTTCTGCTAATGCTATGACAATTAGTGGGCATACTATTACTCTAAATCGAGCAGATGGTACTACTGATACAGTAACAGTTCCTGATAATAATACTACATATACTGTAGGGGATGGCGGATTAACTACTAATGACTTCACTAACGCAGACCATACTAAATTAGATGGTATTGAAGCCTCTGCAGATGTAACAGATGCTACTAATGTAGCAGCTTCTGGTGCAGTGATGGAAGCAGATACTACAACTGCTGCTATGTCTTTCGTTGTAGATGAAGATAATATGACTTCAGACTTAGCAACTAAGGTACCTACACAACAGTCTGTTAAGGCTTACGTAGATTCTCAAGTAGCTAGTAAAGATGCTCTAAGTGAATTATCAGGTACTTTAGATGATATTGCAAATGGTTCAACCTATGTTAAATCTACTAATGATTATACTGGTGCTGAAAAGACTAAATTAAGTGGGATTGAAACTTCTGCAACCGCAGATCAAACAAATGCAGAGATTAAAACTGCATATGAAGCTAACGCAGATACTAATGAATTTAGTGATGCGGAGCAAACCAAATTAAGCGGAATTGAAACTTCTGCAACCGCAGATCAAACAAATGCAGAGATTAAAACTGCATATGAAGCTAACGCAGATACTAATGAATTTAGTGATGCAGAGCAAACTAAATTAAGTGGCATAGCTGCTTCCGCAGAAGTTAATGTTCAGCCAGACTGGAATCAAGCTACTACAAGTGTAGATGATTATATTAAGAACAAGCCTAATGTACAGTACACCTCTGCAATTGCAGAAGGTAACTCAGGGCTTGTACCTTCAGTAGGTACATCAGGCCAGTTTTTACAATACAATGGTTCTTGGGCAACTCCTACAGACACAGATACAGATACAACCTATACAGGTGGTACGGGTATTAATATTGATGGCGCTAATGTAATAACTACTACAGCTATTGCATTAACTACAGTTCAAACCGCAGCAAGTGAATTAGCTCAGCTAGCATTAACTACAGAAGAAGGTGATGTTGTAGTTCGTTCAGATGAGAACAAAACTTATGTAAGAAATTCAGGTACTGCAGGTACAATGGCAGACTTTACGTTATTAGCTACTCCTACAGATACTGTACTATCAGTAAATGGAGATACAGGGGCAGTCACGGTTACTCATGATGGTCTTAGTGATTTTGTAGCTAATGAGCATATTGATTGGACATCTGATCAAGGTGCTACTAATCTTCATGTTAATAACTATACTAATACTACATATACTGTAGGGGATAATGGTTTAACTGAAAAGAACTTTACAGCTACACTAAAGACTAAATTAGATGGAATTGAAACTTCTGCAACCGCAGATCAAACTGCTGCAGAGATTAAAACTGCATATGAAGCTAACGCAGATACTAATGAATTTAGTGATGCAGAGCAAACTAAATTAAGTGGAATTGAAACTTCTGCAACCGCAGATCAAACTGCTGCAGAGATTAAAACTGCATATGAAGCTAACGCAGATACTAATGAATTTAGTGATGCCGAACAAACTAAATTAAGTGGCATTGATACTTCAGCAGATGTAACAGATGCAACAACGGTAGCAGCTGCTGGTGCAGTGATGGAAGCAGATACTACAACTGCTGCTATGTCTTTCGTTGTAGATGAAGATAATTTATCTTCAGACTCTAGCACTAAGGTACCTACACAACAGTCTGTTAAGGCTTACGTAGACGCGCACACCCACTCAGGGTATGCCACAATGGATGATGTAATTGCTATGGCGATTGCTCTTGGATAATATAGGAAAATAAAATGGCAAATACATTTAAAAGATTTACATATAACAATGTACCAACTACACTGACTCCAGTTTACACGGTACCAGCAGCCACAAAAGCTGTAGTTATTGGAGGGGTAGTATCTAATACTGCTTCTGGAGTAACGGTAGACACTACGGTAGTGGTATACGACGGAACTGCTGAAATCAGCTTAACAGGTACAGATACTCCGATCCCTTCAGGAACTGCTTTAAGTTTCGTAGATGGGAAGATAGTATTACACGCAGGAGATGCTATAAGAATAAAAAGCTCCGCAGCTAATTCCTTAGATACATTAGTTTCAGTGATGGAGATAACCTAATGAGTGGGTACATTGGAAGAGGTACTCCGGTAGCTGTAGAAGATGGCTCAGTAGAAGCAGCAGATATTGTATCTAATGCTATAACAAACGCTAAAATGGCAGATGATGCCATCGGTATTAATGAACTAAGTGCAACAGGTACTGCTAGCTCATCTACCTATTTGAGAGGAGATAATAGTTGGGCAACCCTAACTGGAGCCTCCCTAGATGTGGGAGATACTTTCAACAACCCTAATGACATTAGTGCTGATGTGACAACCACACTGGTTACTACTAAGAACCATATGTTAATAGGCGATATAACAGTATCTGGAACAGCTACTTGGACAGTAGCTGGATCAGGTGAATTAAAAATTATTTAATAAGGAGAAAACAATATGGCTAGTACTTTAACGGTCGATAAAATTAAAGGTGGATCAAGCGGTGTTGCTTTAACCTTACCTACAACTGATGGCTCGGCAGGGCAATTATTAAAAACAGATGGCAGTGCAGTATTAAGCTGGGCTACTGATGTAGACACAGGAATTACTTCAGTAGCAGCTGATACAACACCTCAACTAGGTGGAGATTTAGATTGTAATGGGGCTCAAATACAGTGGTCAAAAGGTGCTGATGTAGCAAGTGCTACTGCTTTACCTGTATTGACTGATGGTAACTATTTTGATGTTACTGGTACGACTACTGTTACTTCAATAAATACTACTGGTGGTGCTGGAACACTAATCAAGTTACATTTTGATGCAATTTTAATATTGACTCATCACGCTACTGATTTAATTTTACCAAGTGGTGCTAATATTACTACTGCGGCAGGAGATGAGGCAGAGTTTATTGAATATGATACTGGTGATTATAGATGTACTAGTTATACAAAAGCAGATGGTAGGGCTTTAATTGCACCTACTAATAATGCAATAACTAGCACTGCTCAAGCATTCACTGAAGACCAAACATTCGAGGCAATTACTGAAACTGTAACTGCTAAGTCAGCAGGATTCACACCAGATTTATCTAATGATGGTACTGTTTATAATGTAACTGGGGCGGTGGCAGTAACTATGCCTACTGCTGAGAGTGGTAAGTCATTTACTATTATTGCATCAGCACCAGTATCTTCTTGGACTGGTACTATTAAATGGGCAAGTGCTACTGTGCCTACTGGTACTGGTATTTGTATCTACACATTCGTATCAGATGGAACAAACTGGTATGCTTTTGAAGCAGGAAATGCTTTTGGATAACTTAGGAGAACATTATGGCTTTTACAGCAGACAAGGTTAGACAAGGCGTACAACAGGCTGCGGCTGGTGGTTACAGTATTGACAATTCGTTACGTTTTAATGATGATGATAGTGCTTATCTAAGTAGGACTCCTAGTAGTGCTGGTAATCGTAAGACTTGGACTTTTAGTTGTTGGTTTAAAAGAACAAAACACGATTCGGAAACTGTTATATTGGGTGCAAATGGTTCTGGGGATTATGACTCTATACACATAGATAGTGGTAATAGATTACAGTACCACGTACACGGTGGCGCTTGGGGCAACATACAAACCACTCAATTATTTAGAGACCCTTCTGCTTGGTATCATATTATAGTTTCTACTGATACAACTCAATCTACTGCTTCAGACAGAGTTAAGTTTTATGTGAATGGTTCTCAGATAACTGATTTTACTGCCTCTACTACTTATCCATCTCAAAATTATGATGTAGATATTAATAAAACAGGATTGCACACATTAGGGAGGCAGTCTTGGTATGGGGATAGATACTTTGACGGTTACCTAGCAGAAGTACACTTCATAGATGGTCAAGCACTAGACCATACATCATTCGGTGAGACTGGTACTTACGGTGAATGGAAGCCTATTGAAGTAACAGGTATGACCTACGGTACTAATGGTTTCTACTTAGACTTCAGTAATAGTGGCTCATTAGGTACTGATGCTTCTAGTAACACAAACAACTGGACAGTTAATAATCTACAACCTACTGACCAGATGTTAGATAGTCCTACTAATAACTTCTGTACTTGGAATCCTGGTTTATCTTATTATCCTGGCTATAACTCAATCTTTTCAGAAGGTAATTTAAAAGGGGGGCGTAGTGATAATGGGTGTGTGTTTGGCTCTATACTTATGACTACTGGTAAATGGTATGCTGAAATGTATTTTCAAGATGACGCTGTTGCCGCAGATGCTTCCAATATGGCGGCATTATTCTCAGTAGATACAGCAACTAATATCTCAAACTCAACCTTTAACAGCGGCATTTCTTATCGAGATACTGGTGATAAAGTGGTAGACGGTACAAATACTTCTTATGGTGCATCTTATTCGATTGGTGATATTATAGGTATTGCTGTTGATGTAGACACAGGTAATGTTACTTTCTATAAAAACAATACTTCTCAAGGTTCTATAAGTTTAGGTGCAGGAGATGACCACGTTTTTGCTTGTGGTGGTTTTGGTAGCTCTTGGTCTTGGGTAGCCAACTTCGGACAAGACTCCTCATTCGCAGGTAACGATACAACTACAGCAGGACCATATACAGACGGTGGTGGCATAGGTGACTTCTTTTATGAGCCACCATCGGGATACCTTGCGTTATGTACGCAGAACCTACCTGACCCTGCTGTTATACCTAGTGAGCATTTTAATACTGTTACTTATGCTGGTAATAGTTCTAGCCAATCTATAACTGGTGTTGGATTCCAACCTGATTTCTTATGGATTAAAGCAAGAAATGACATCAGAAGTAATACTATTTGGGATGCTGTTAGGGGTATAAATCATCAACTATACAGCGATACAATAAGTGGTGGAGATAGTTCAGACCTTGCGTCTTTTGATTCAGATGGCTTCTCTTTTTCCTCTACTACTAATCATAACTATAATAACTCAGCTAATACTTATGTTGCTTGGAACTGGAACTGTCCAACAACTTTCAGTGGAAATACTGACGGTTCTATAACATCATCAGGTAGAACGAATACTGATGCTGGGATGTCAATTTTTACTTATACAGGTACTCAAGCAAATGCTACTGTGGGTCACGGTTTGGGTTCTATACCTGAGATGGTTATTTTTAAAACTCTTGATGCTGACAACTGGGCGGTGTATCACAAAAAGACAACAGCAACTGGTCGTATGCGTTTGAACTTAGATGCTGCTGTTAATACTGATAGTGAATTTTGGCAAAACACAGAGCCTACTAGTAGTTTAATAACACTAGGTTTTAACCATTCTACTAACGCTACAAGCGGAATAATAGCCTATGCTTTCCGTAGTATTGAGGGCTACTCTAAGGTAGGCGCATATATTGGTAACGGTATTACAGATGGAGCATTTGTTTATACTGGGTTCAGACCTGCTTATGTGATGATTAAGCGTGCAAGTGCTGGTGATTGGTACATTTGGAATAATAAAACGGATGGTTATAATGTTGATAACAACCACTTACGTGCTAATTATTCTAGTGCCGAGAATACTGATGATGACGTAGACTTACTAAGTAATGGTTTTAAATGGAGAACCACAAACACAGGTAAAAACGCATCAGGTGTAACAATTCTCTACTTAGCCTTCGCAGAACAACCCTTTAAACATTCTAACGCACGATAACAGGAGAACATAATATGTGGTTACATAACAATAACGTAATAAAAACACCAAAGTCTTTAACAATAGAAGGCACAACATACCCCAAACAAGTCTTTAGAGATGCTGACTTACTAGCAACTTTAGGTGTAACGCCTTACTCTGAAACAACAGTAGATAACAGATACTACTGGTCGGGTAACGTAACAATCGTTGATGGTGTAGGAACACCTGAGTCATTACCTAGAGATGTAGATACTCTTAAAGAATCTATGTTCAGTATGATTAACTCTCAACTTGCATCTAAGCAAGGACAGATTGATTGGTATTGGCAGAGAGCATCTAAGGGTGGCAAGGCTGTACCTACTGATATTCAAACATACTCAGATACTTTGTATGCTGAACAAGTAACTAAGGAAGCAGAGGTTAATGCTCTTACTACACTGGAAGATGTGATGCTCTATGAGAACACACCTTACACAGAGGTTAGAAAGGTTAAGCACACATCAGAAGATGGTGTTGAAACTTATGGACCAGAAACTGAAGAGTCTAATCGTGAGATTA
>Ga0233445_1001269_pt1 | contig 19730 bp, 21 predicted proteins | sample SI_124_October20_5_FD_182779 | JGI IMG/M metagenome (GOLD analysis project Ga0233445, IMG submission 182779) | Seawater microbial communities from Saanich Inlet, British Columbia, Canada - SI_124_October2016_100_MG | ecosystem: Environmental > Aquatic > Marine > Inlet | place: Canada: British...
AATATTGGCTCTCCATAGGTCGCAGCTGTCGAACTAAATATAAATTTACGTACTCCATATTTTGAAGCACACCTCACTATATTTGCTGTATTTACAGTATTATTCATGTAATATTTCATAGGCTTTTGTACTGACTCTGAAACCTGAGAGAAGGCTGCAAAATGTATGACTGTATCTATCTTATGATTTTGAAATATTTTTTCAACTTTTTCAAACTCTTTTAAGTCAAGATTTGTAAAATCAAACTGTCGTATCTTTTGCAATGTTTCTATAGTTTTTAAAAATCCAGTAGAAAGATTATCTAGAACTAAAATGTCCTCCCCTTGCTCTAATAATTGTTTTGCTACATGGCTGCCAATATATCCTGCACCACCTGTAATAAGCACCATACTTCATTTCTCCATTACGATTTCATTTAAATTTTTCAGGTATTGATTCAAACTATATTTATTTTGAGCTTCAACTTTGTTATGCGCTTGTATCTTTCTTAGTTTTTCAATATCATTTAGCAAAATCTCAACCCCCTCTATTAAGCTTTCAACAGATTTTGGATTAACCAGCACTCCATTTTTTTCACCAACCACTTCCGGAAGGTATTTATAGTTTGTGGTAACAATAGCATTTTTACATGCCATTGCTTCTATGATAGATATAGGAAACGCTTCAGATTTGTAGTAACTTGGTAATATAAATATATCTGATTTTTGAAGTAACGCCACTTTCTCTCTTTCAAAGATCTTTCCTGTATAAGTTATACGATTACTTAAAGATATTTTCTGCTCAAATTTTTTTCTTACTTTGTCTATGGACAAATATTCATCTGCTATATATCCACCTGCTATATTTAGATGTATATTTTCATGCGTTTTTGATAACACTTCAAAAGCATCTATAAGTTCAAATATCCCCTTACTACTTATAATATTTGACAAGTAAACTAAATTTATTTTATTTTTTTCTTTTTCTGCAAGCCTTTCATTACACTCTTTATCATAAAAGTTTACTACTACTTTCAGTTCCATATTTGGAAAATCTATAAACTGAGCCTTCATTGAGTCTAAAAGCACTATAGAAATATCTACTTTTGAATATGAATAAAACAGTATATTTTGATACCATTTAGGGCTGCTATGTAAAAACTCATAGAAATCAGAACCATGCAGATGAGTTATAATTCTTACTTTTTTTAAACTTACTAGATTTATAAGAAATACATCCTTTACACTCCCAAGGAAACTCCTACTACAGGTAAAATACACTACATCATACTTAGTAAATAGCGACTTAATAGTCACTACAAATAAAACTTTAAGTGTGGCAAATATTTTTCCAACTTTGGACTTGCTTCCAAGATTTGTATTTATCACAACTTTTCTTTTGCCTTCTATACTATCAGAAAACCTTGTAAAAGCTAAAGATTGACCGTGTATCGGTGGAAAAAGTGGGCCAACTAACAATATTTTCATTTTAATTTCGCTTGATACCAAATATGTTTAATTGCAAGTCCATATTTTGATCTGTGCCTTTGTTGACAAACGGTTGAGGTCGCCCGCAAATACCATTAATAAAATATCTAAAATTATTTTTTTCTAAAACCGATAAAATTTCGCTTAATTTTTGCGGTGAGTTATTCCAAGAGTGGTACTCAATAAAAATATTTTTTACATTATCTAATGATTTTTCACAATCTTTAATAACCTCATATTCCGCACCTTCAATATCAATCTTGAGCAAATCTATTTTTCTCTTAGATTTTTCCAAAATACCTTTCAATCGCACAGAAGGTATTTTATTTTTACTACCCGACCCTTGAATTGACCCTCCATCAGAGCCTTCGGCAACAAATTCAACCCCATCATCATGAATCCAAACTGCACTGTCAACAATAATCACATCTTTAATATTATTATTATTCAAATTAATAGATAAAATTTCGGCAATATTTTTATCCGCTTCAAAGGCTGTAATTTTAGCTTTTGGGTAAAGTGATTTAAAATACAAACAACTCAAACCAATATTTGCCCCGCAATCATAAATCACAGGTTCGTCTGATTTTGCAATAAATTTATAATTGTCATCAACAAATATTTCTCTAAATTGCCCTAGAAAACTAGCCATATCTGGTGTATCTATTTTGTAACCCAAGACTTTAATATTTTCTACTTTTTTGTGTCTCTCATAACCGTACCATCTAAGATATAAAAACAACAGTTGCCGAATATTTTTATTTGCAAGAAATTTATACGTTGCCTTAAAAACTCTTTTAAATATATTTTTCATTTCTCTCCTCTCAAATATTTATATATTAGGTTAATCGTCCATGTAAAACATGATACTTTTTGATTTTTTTTAAAATAACTCTCTAAACTATATCTAGCCAGATTATCTTCTTTTATTTGCCTAAAATAGACAAAACTATCATTCCATTCAAGCCAAAAATCTTCAATCATTAACCTTTTTCGAGCTTTCTGAAGAAAAGTGAACTGACAGTAGTGGCATTTATTTACTATTACGGGCTTTGCATTCATAATAATAATTTTGATTCTGTTTAAATATATAAATAGGTTCTGTTATTTTTAAGAGCCTTGCTCATTGGAAAATCTTTTTTATTCAATATTTTTAACTTTTTTAGCCAAGGCAATATTATCTAAATATAAATCATCATTCTTAGGGAAAATTTTAGAAAGAGCTAAGCCAATAATATTAATAGGCGCCATCAAAAATAAAGTTATCATTAAATTTAAATATGGATATCTAGTTAAAGTTATTTTATAAATATAAATATTAATCAATTGAAATATCAATCCTAAGTCATTACTACTTTTTCTCAGCTCTATTACCTGAAACCCATTTTCATCAAGAATATGTCTTAATCCAAAGGAAGAATATCTAGCATAATCATAAGGCTGTTCATGTTCATCCCACACAAAAGGAACGGTGATAAGAAATAAACCATCCATCTTTGTCACCCTGTTGATTGTTTTATAAAATCGCTTGGATTGAACACATGTTCAAATACCTGATTTGACATAACGCTGTCAAAGGTTTTATCTTCAAAAGGGATCGTTTTCCCGTCATAAAAAGCATCTGCAAAGCTATGATTTCTATTACCCTCATCATTTATTTCTAATCCAATATACTCTTCTACACTGCAAATACTTTTATAAGGTTTAGTACCGCAGCCAACATCAAGTAACTTACCTTTCAAGTAAGGAATTAATGCCGAAATATTTTGATACAAACCTTTTCGTGCAAAATAAGAAGAATTGATAAACAATCCTATTATTTTTGGGTTAAATTATTCTTTGTAATATATTTTTCTAAAAAAATTCATTTTTTATTATTGCTAAAGAGTAATTTCAATACTTTTCTTATTAGTTTTTTATATGGACGACTATTAAATTTATAAAATGCTTTCACTCGTTCTAGCGCCATATCATTTTCTGCAATTTTTTCTATAAATTTTATATCACTGTTTATAGATAAATTTTTGCTAAAAAATGAATTTGTTTTACTGCAATTCTCGCCACTATTATCATGTCCAATATTTTGGACAAAACTTTGCACAGGATTCAAACAAAGCCCATTTTGTTTAAAAATTGAGGCATACCAATAAATTGCCCAAGTGTTGATTTTTTCTTTTTTATTGAGAAGAACTTGTTTCCAGAAATCAGCAGTGCCATCTAAACTAAATTTATAAATATCTTCATTAGTAAATACATTGATTAACTTATCCGTATCTTTTTCAAAATATTGCCACTTATCTGCCCAAGTCGCCCACCCCCAGCAATTCATCACTCTCCACAAAAACACATCATTTAAGGCGTTAATTTCTATCGGATAATTCCAACCACTAATATGCATCACTTTTTCTTCACTCTTATAAAACTCTAATGCATTATTCATATACCTTAAGAAAAATGGGCTAGTTACCAAATCATCTTCAAGCACAATCACCCTGCCATACTTATTAACCGTTTGTGTTACGCCATCAATTATAGAATTAGCTAACCCCCAATTTTTATCCCTCTCAATAACGGTCAATTTTTTAAAGCCACTTACCGCTCTAACATAACTTCTAACCTTTTCAACCTGCGTATATGCTTTTTCATTCTTAGCGCCATCCGCGTATATAAACAGTTCACTTTTGCTGGCAAGTTCGTTATTTTGCAGTGCTTCAATAGTTTGCTGTGTATGCCATGGACGATTGTAAACAAAAAGGACTATTGGGGCTGGCTTATTCATATTTATAATTTTTATTCAAAATAGACTCTCCCCAAATGTATGGGGACAATTTTGTCCAACATTTTTGAGCTTTAGAATAATTGGAATTTTTTCTATTTACTATGTTCATTATATCTCTCTTTAATTTCAGAGGATTGTCAATAAGGTCAGACTCTGTAAAGGCTTGATCATGAACTGTATCGCCAAACCACTCTCTTAAATCTCCTTGCATCCAATCAACAATAGGCGTGTTAAATCCAATCTTTGATTTTCTCCATGTAATCTCTTTTGGCATGTATGGGTCCATTGCATCTCTAATCATTCTTTTAGTATACCCATTGCCAAATTTACTACTATGTGGCAATGAATTTACATAAGAAACAATTCTATGATCCATAAAGGGCATTCGTATTTCAACACTATTCATCATTGAGTATCTGTCATAATTTCTTAAGAGTGTAGGTAATATGGTTTCATGAAAAATCACATATAAGTGTTTTGAAAAATTATCCAATTTTTTATAATTTACATGCTTCGCGTCTTTTGAATTTAAATTTTTTCCAATAAAATTTATAATGATTTTTTTACTTATGTGCTTTAAATATATTGATAGCTTGCTTGTTCTTCCAAATTGAGCATCATCGCTAAGTGTATCAATGTGTGTATTTAAGATATCTATAGTACTCTTAACATTGAATTTACTATCCCAAAGCGCCTCAAGTAAATGGCCGTACCCACTAAAAAGTTCATCAGCACCATGACCATCAAGAGTAACAGTTGCTCCAAATTGCTTAACGCCACTATAAGTCATTAACATGGGTATAGGACTAGTAATATATAACTCCTCAAACTTATAAAAATACTCTTCAAGATTATCCCAATGCTTTAATGGATTGATATTAATATATGTTGCTTCAATATCAATATGATCCGCCACCATCTTTGCGTATTTTGATTCATCTAACGGGGTCCCTGGAAAAGATGCAACAAATGCATGCTGCCAATCTTTTTTTCCATAATCAATTTGACCATTGGATAGGTGTGCCATGGCTGATATTGTTGCACTACTATCAAGCCCACCACTAAGAGCTGTGCCTATTGGTACATCAGACCTCATTCTTATTTTACAGGCGTCTAGAAACAACTCTCTAAATTGCTCTACTTGCTCATTGTAATTACGCGGAACATCAATCAAATGATCTAATGTATTCCAATATCTGTATGTTTTTAACTTACCATTTTTATAAACCCCATTACTCCCCAATGGAAACCTCTTTATACCGTCAATCAAACACTTCTCTGTTGATTCATACGCAAAAATATTATTTTTCATCCAATGAAAGTCTTTCGAAGGCCTTACCTGGCTAAGAAAGGGATATATCGCTTTCATTTCAGATGCAAAGATAAATTTTCCATTTATTTCAGCATAAAATAAAGGTTTTTTCCCAAATCTATCTTTGGATAAAAAAAGTTCTTTTTTATAATCATCCCAAATTGCAAATGCCCACATGCCATTAAATTTCATTACACACTTGGCACCCCATTCAATGTAAGCGCTTAGCAGAACCTCTGTATCTGAATTAGATTTAAACCTGTGTCCTAATGATTTAAGCTCTTTTTTAATTTCTATAAAGTTATATATTTCCCCATTAAATACGACTGCATATCTTTTACTGTGATCAAACATAGGCTGATGTCCATGATTAATATCAATTATAGATAGTCGTCTGTGACCAAGAGTGATGTTATCGCCTATTGACTCTATTCCGTAATCATCTGGTCCTCTATGAATTAGAGTGTCTAACGCATGTCTAAAAACGTTATTTTCTGTTCTTGGTATGGTCCCAATTATTCCGCACATAATTAATTTAACATTTCCTTTAAAATTTGTTGATTTTTACCACCCCAAAACCTCTGACAACTTAAAAATATATTGCTTCGCAATAGGGCATTATATTTTATCTCCTGAGCTTTACCATTTGTGCCTTGTAATCCTCCCATTTCTAACTACTTATTGGCAAAACTTCATAGACCGCTCTTGCGGGTAGTCCTTCTTAACCACAAATATATGCCTGCAACGGATGCCATTAATGCCCAAAAAGAATTGCTTCCATAAATATTGCCCGAGACTAACGATGAGAGAAAAGACACAATATATAACACAGGTAAAATTGCAAAGTCAGGCTCTTTGTAGATTATAAAAAATGCATACTTTAACACTAAAAAGCATAGATAACTGATTAGCAATCCAAAAAATAAGCCGTTAGCTAAAAATGCTTCTACAATTATATTATGTGGTGGCCATCCCAAAGGCTCGATGCCTAAACCCAAAATCGGCGCATTAAAATATCCTTCTAGAGCATTTCGTAATAATTCTAACCGGTTGCTATCCGTAAAAAATCCAGTATTGATTCGACTCATAAGTGCGCCAGTAAAACCATTATTGAAGGCATATACACCCAACAAAATTAGCGAACTAGAAAGAATTGACACTGGCACTAAATGACCGTAATTTAAACGCTTCCTTTGTGCTATCAAGACAGCAATTATTCCAACAAACAAGAAAATAATCGCAGCACGAGAGCCGCCAGTGACCACTAAGGGCAATCCTACACCTAGCCCAAAAACAAAAACAAAAGCCTTATAGCCCAACCCCAAGCCTTGGTTTTTGAACAAAATATAAATAACGGTCAAGGATAAGGCCTGCCCTAAATTACTTATTGTAGTAGCGTTTAGCCTAGCTAACTGGATACCTTTATCATTCAAATCAATTACAATGGGATTGGTATACAAAGCCAGTAAAACCATACATCCACCAAATAGCAGCATCCAGAAGAGTGTAAGTTCGACTCGCTCGAGTTGACCCCTAAATGCAATTATGAAACATGCTGTCGCCGGTAAAAAAGATACGAAAAGTGATTTGATCATATACTCGCTATACGAGACGCGCAATACTACAGGGTTTAAGAAGGCATCCACATTTATCCGGGAGACGTACCAAAGCCAAAAAGTAAAAAAACATATTAAAAATACCGGAACTCTTTTGTCGAACTTCAAGAAAATGAGTTTTGGTAAATAATAAACCGAGCCAGCGAAAATACTGCCTCTGATAACATAACTAAACGCAGGTCCATCATTTGAGAAACCGATATAACTGCCGAGGTTTATAAACAGCTCGTATCCAAAAATACAACAAACTAAAAACACCTTCGTAACAGCACTATGGTATTTTCTCATTGCTCGCCACTGTCGATTACAGACATTATTTCCGATCGCCCACCGTCAACAGTCTTGTGCTTACGATCGTAAAAATGGTTATACTTTAACCAGAATAAACCAATAACATCTTTATCAACTAAGGAAAAATAGGAGCGCAAGAATGTTTCACTATCAACTTTGTCAGCTAAAATACTCCAACCTACTGATTTTAAAAACTGTCGCATTATGTAAGTTTCGGCTCCATGAAAGCCAAAACAATCGTAATCCGAATTCAAATTTTGTTCGGCAATTTGGTGCGGAATATTCCAAAATGTTAAAATATCTTCTACCCTCCCAAACATAAACATATCTGACACTACGTATTTTCTGGATCGGTACATATTAAGGTTGCAGACTATAAGTTTTTTTTCTAAGCCTATTTCTGAGACAGATATTTCGCACTTATTTCTAAAGTATTCAAGCCAATTTTCGGAAGAATATATTCGATGATCCGTACGTGTTTTCAATACATATTTTGTGCCATTAGATAAATAGTTCAATCCTGCAATTGTAGATTGTAATTGAAGATTTATGTTAGAGATGCCTCGCACTTCAGGTACCTCATTAATCACAATATCGACACCGATTTTTTCAATTTTTGCACAAGTAATGCTGCACTCAGAATCCCAAGTCGAAAGTACGAGTCTAACATTCGGGAAGATAGATCGATAATACTGCAACGTTTCCAACGTAAAATCATTTTTATGTACCAATGGTCCTTGCATCAAAATTGTAAATTCACTTCCCATCTTCTCATGAGCTATTAAAAGCACATCAAGATTTTTCATTCTAATTGGCATTAATTTCACTACAAAAAAACTGCTAAGTGCAGATTCTATGCATTCTAATATGATGTATATCAGCTTAGTAAAATCACGTCTGATTCTTAATTTGAACAATGATTTATCCTCCATTTCTCATGACATACAGCGCTCAAAGACTTGATTAGCATGAGAGTACAGCGCATAGGTATCGATCTCTTTATTTAATGAAGGCAATTTATGGTCGATTGCTTTCAGACTCAGCAATGCATCATCCAAATTTCCAAATTCAATCGTTACGACGTCTTTTCCTAACGTGGCAGCCAAATCCACAAGTCGCGAACTTTTCCTTATTAACGGAAGCTTATTAAACTGAATTGCACGGCCAAAGATACCTGAAGAGGCGTCATACCTTGGACTATAACAGCACCACAAAAGAGACGCCTGCCTTATAAATTCAAACATACTCTCATCACTAACGAATTCATCCACGACATGGGCTCCCGCCTTGCGCAATCGGGTAGCAGCAAGCGCTGACGACTCTGAAACTTCACCAACTACCGATAAATGAAACTTCAAAAAAAGATCTTCATTGTCTAGAAATAGCTTAGCTAAAAAATCAAAACCCTTTTCTGAATTTGCACGCCCTAAATAAAGTAGGTTTATTTTTCCAGTCGTAATATTCTTCGCTGTACTAGACACAACCTGAGTTGCCATTCGTCTTTCCTCAAGCACGTGCATATCCCAAAATTCTGGATCATAAATCCAATAATCGGCGACTCTCTTGTATCTTGGATCAACATCAAAGGGAACAATGCAGATAATTTTTACCTGAGATAAACCTTTCAAAGTTAAAAAAGCGAAACGTCTAAATATGTCCTTTACTTTATTAGGACGAAAACAATCCCATGGGGACATCATAAGTCCTATGGTTTTTTTTTGAAGGAATGATCTAAGTAAACTAATAACAAAAAAAGACACCACCCCATCTTCAATGCATGCAGTAAAAAGGACTTTAGGATAAATCATTGCCTTCAAATCTTGAATTAAGTTACTCTTACGATATATTTTTAGCCCCGTCATTGCCGCAAACGTAGAAGCGTAGCCATCTCTGTGTCCACCAATCACTTTTTGATAGATCATAAAATCGCCAAAATACTAAACAACAACCCACACATATAAATATGTTTATACCTCTTCATAAGAAAATATCTTGGTCGACTCTCACGGGAAAAGTTTCCGTTAAGTTGAAATTATGGTTCCAAATAGCACGTCCGTCGCTAATGAATGCTGCCCACTGAGAAAAAGTGGATTTAGAAGTCACAAGTATGTTTGCGCGAGACATGTTTATAATCGCTGTAATCGCATTTTTGGACGGATCTTGGATCACTTCATAGGGTAAATTAAGTTGCTCGACTACAGAGGCATGACTCTCATCAGTAAATAAATATATTTTTGGATTCGATATATTACTTAACTTTACGGCTTCATCGATTGCTTGACGATACCAAACCCAAGACTGTCGCACCACATGCCCTTGTTTGTTATCCGGACCCTCTTCGGCACCAAAATCTCCTAGCCTGACGTGGCAGGCAACATTATAAGATTCTAGGATTTCGCCATCTTTTTGTGCGTTTTTATCAATCCAGGCTTTGATTAAATCACGGCCATCGTATATGTCTTTGAAATAATCACCCAAACCTTCATAACGTACCACATAATTATCAGTATGACTTATATCGCTGAGTAATCGAGATTCTTCTACCGTGGTTAAAAATAGTGTTTTGAACCAAACTTTCCACTCAAATAAACTACGCCTAGAAAATTCGTTTAAATATAGTCGCTTGTCTTTTTCTCGACGTAAAAATGGCCCTATTTTCAGTTGAGTCCATGTAGGAGAGACCATTATATTGCCCGACTTCTCAGATTGTATGATTGCTCTTGCTACCGGAAACATTAGATTGCCTAACCCTGGACCTGGTGACCTAACTATCCCAACATCAAATTTACTTAGCTTTGCGGAGTGATATATCGACATGATAACCCTAACTATTATATTTGTTATTAACGACACCGGGAGTTTTAACTACCACCGTTGTCACATCAGTAATTGCCATAAAGTCCGTAGCTTCGCCAGGATTAATAGTGATAATTTGCCCCTCGTTAAGTACAACTCCGTTCATAGAAGCCGACCAAAAAAGAATCACTGTAACTATACTTATTAGCGGCGAACCCATAATATCCCTACGTAATTTTTTTAAAAAGATTATATCTTTCTTTGCTAATAAAGTAAACAACCTTAAAAAAGTATTTTTTTAAAAATTTTTGTCAGAAAAAATTTATAATCAATTGAAAAATTGTTATTATCCAAATAATAGAATTCTATCTTATTTAATTTAAACTTTTGTGCGCCATTTTGATACCTCTTTATACCAATAAATAGTTTTACATTCAGTTTATTAATTAAATCTTTTCTATAGTTTTCCACAAAGAATGCAAATGCTAAATTATAGTGCAATGTTAATTTTCCATCATTGGACTGAATACTTATGGAACCTTCATGGGCCCTAAAAAAAGATAGCTTCTTATTTACAAAAGAAAACTGTTTATATTGATGGGCGGTTAGTAAAAAGATAAGTACGTCACTACCTATTCCATGTATAGAAAAATCACTACCCACTTTATTTGGCACATCTACAAGTAAGTTTTCTTTTAAATCTTTAAGTCTAAACAATGCGCATCCAGGAGAAACTGGATATTGACCATAAAAAAGTACACCATCAATATATGCCTCACTATCATACACCCCAGTTTCACCAATAAAATAATTAGATGATTTTTTATCTGTATCATCATAAAATATTTCTGTACCTGTAAATACAAACCCAACATCTTTGCTGACTAAGAATGGCACTGTTTCTTCTAGAAACTCTGGGGCAATTAAATCATCGGACCAAAGTATCTTTCCATATTCTCCACTCGCCTCATCTACACATCTTTTCCAATTTCTAACAGGTCCAATATTTGTATCATTTTGAAAAATTTTTATTCTCTTATCTTGTGAGGCTAATTTTTCTAATATTTTCCATGTACCATCAGTACTTTGGTTATCTACAATAATTATTTCTATATTTTTATATGTTTGCCTTAATCCACTGTTGACTGTTTCTTCAATTAGATTTTCTCTGTTATATACAGGTATTAGTATACTAACTAATTTATTTTCCATTACTTTCCTTTTAGAGTCTTATATGTTTTAAGTGGGCCAAATATTGCGAATAATGACAAAGATAATATTGTCCCTATTACTATCCCATGCACACCAAAGTCTAAATATTTAACCAGCATTATTGATAATGGAATATTAACAAATATAGCTATAATCGAAGTTTTTATCTGGATGTCTAATTTATTAGCAGCATTAAGGAAATATGCATATATATTATTCCAAGTGGAAACTAGTACAAACAACCCCATTACGGTTATAAGTGTATTGTCAATTACAAAATCTTTTCCTATCCAAATACTAATAACCGGTTTTGCTAAAAATATTAATCCTATGGTAGACAGAACTATCAATAGGTAGATTTTTAGTTGATTTTTTATAGTTCTTTTTATCCAAGTTAAATCTTCCCTGTGATAAGCATCACTATATGCCGACCAAAGTGGCATCATAAAGAGTGAATGGGTAATTGTTATAACTGAAAAAAGTTTGAATACAACATCATAGCTTGTTACATATTCTGGAGCAAATAGTTGTGTTATTAATATTTTATCAGTTGTAAATATAACCACTACTGCTATCTGAATGATAAAAAATTTAAAACCTAAAGATGTAATGGATTTAGTATATTTATGCGTATAACATTTTACTTGGGGTATAAATTCTTGATTTTTTCTATAAAACCATAAAGAAAGTAATAAACTTGATAATAACAATGAAAATCCATATACAAACGCTAACTTCCAAAGTGATGTTTCAAAATATAAATATAAAACGTACGTAAATATTAAAGCTAAAGTATTCGATAAAAATTGATTAAACACTACAAATGATGTCTTTTGCATTCCATTGAATACTTGATTTATTAGACTTAGCCAAAAGTTTATAAACAAAAATGATGCTGTTATATTAACTACACTCTCCAGTTCATCATTCGACAATATTGAAGTATTAAAGAATCTTTGCCAAGGTATAAAACCACTCGCTATTAAAAATGAAATTAATAAAATAACAGAAATCAAGCCAATAAGCACATAAGCTGTAGATATATAATCTCGAGCCTTTTTTTTATCATTCTTGACTAGTGCTTCAGATATCTTGTTTCTTAAACTGTTACCTATCCCTATGTCAAATAGAACAATCCATGAAATAATAGAAAGTAGTGTACTCCATATTCCATACTGCTCATTTCCAAGAAATTTTATCATTATCGGAATAATTAAAAAGCTAGCTCCGATAGCTAACACCTTAAATAAAAATGAAACTTTTAACTGTTTGAAATAGTTTTTAGTTCTATCTTTGGATATAGTAGAATTCAACTAGTTTTTACCCACTCAATCATTTTTCGTATACCTTCTTCTTTAGAAACCTTTGGCTCCCATCCAATTAGGTTTTTTGCTTTTGTCAAATCTGACACAAACACCCTTTGATCTGATTCTCTTACAGGAAGTTGAGTGTAGTTCACCTTTATATCTAGCTCTTTTTCTAAAAAATCGAACAGCTCTAAAAGAGATGATGAATTACTCATACCCCCTCCAACATTAAAAGCTTGACCCTTTATGCTTTCTATCTTTGTAAAGGCTTTTAAATACAGATCTATCATATCACTAGCGTAAGCAATATCCCTTACCTGTTTACCATTACCAGAGATAGTAAAAAGTTCTTTTTGAGTACCATTTTTAATATTAACCGCTTGTTGAGTAAACCAGCCAATCCAGCCTTGGTCATAAGTAGCAAATTGCCTCCCCCCAAACATAGAAGAATGTCTAAACACTACTGTTTTAATTCCATAAATTCTTGCAAAATCTAGCATATACTGGTCTGCACTCCCTTTTGAGGTGCCGTAAGGTGAGTGAAAGTCTAAGTTTATACTTTCATCAAATCCATTTGGCCTTTCTACGCACTCATATCTACTCTCTGTTTCTCTATATGTAAACTGCTCCAAGTCTCCATAAACTTTGTTTGTAGATGAATAGATAATGGCACTCTCTGGGCTATAAAGTCTTACTGCATTAAGAAGATTAAAACTACCTCCAACATTTACTTCCATATCCATTCTCGGATCATCTATAGAAGTTGTCATCGCAACTTGTCCAGCTAAGTGGTAGATGACATCAGGAGTATGCTTTTTTATCATTCTCTCTACATCGTTTGTATTTCTTATATCGCCATGAATGAACTGAAATTCGCCTTGAATTTTAAGCCATTCAAGATTTTGGTAAGAACCAAACCTATAAAGACTATCAAAAATTACAAGTTCATTGCCTTGCTCTAAAATCTTACTTGCTATGTTTGAACCTAAAAAACCACATCCACCTGTAATTAAATACTTCACTATTACTCCTGTATAATTCTAGAAAGACCATCATCTAAAGAAACCATTGGTTGCCAGCCAATCTTTTTTAAATCTGTAATATCAACACTTACACTCATTGCCTCACCTTTTCGATATGGAATGGCGCCAAATAACAACTTAGTTTGAGATTTACTATCGTATTTTTGATAAAAACATAGTAGTCTTTCAACAAATTCACGTACTGATATTGCCTGACCTGTACCAACCTCAAGCTCACTAAACTTTGATAACGTCTCATTTTTATCCAATACTGCTAGGAATGCTGACACAACATCACTTACATAAATAAAGTCACGCTTCTGCTTGCCTGATGTTAGCTCTATTTCTGATACCCCCTCTCTTAGTTGAGATAGAAACCATGCAACAAACTTACTATCGTCATCTTTTGTGCCATACATATGCTCTATTTTTAAATTTACAATCCGAACCCTGTCAGAGTGCTGCCTTAACCAGTCTACAAAATGCTTCTTTGAGAGGGAGTAGTTATTCAGATATGGTTGCAACATTGTATCGGTATTAATAAATGTGCCGACACTATACTTTAAACACGCATCTAAAAGACTTGCGCCAAACACCACATTAGACTCAATAATTTCTGCAATGCTACAGCCATTTCTCCCGTATTGACCTGCCGTATGTATAACCACATCAATTTTTTGTTCTTTAAACGCCACCTCTAAAGACTTTAAATCTATATCATAAGAAGTAACACTGTCAATTACATGCTGTATTCGATAAATATTTGATGTTGACCTTTTAAGAATTACTACGTCATACCCTCTATTTATCAATGCATCAAGCAGATGACTTCCCAGAAATCCAGTTACACCTGTTAACAATACTCTTGGCATCAAGGGCACTTAAAACCCAACGCCAAAAAATTCTTCCATTTTTTCAGCTACATAGTCTAATTGAGCTGTATCTAATCCAGGATAGATTCCGAGCCATAATGTCTGGCTCATGGTTATATCTGTATTAATTAAATCTCCAACAATTCTATATTCAATATCTTCAAAATATGGCTGCCTAGTTAGATTTCCAGCAAACAGTAAACGTGTGCCAATTTTATTTTGATCTAAATACTTGGTAAGATCCAACCTACTCACTCCAGAGTAACTCTTTACTGTGATTGGGAATCCAAACCACGAAGGCGTTGAATTTTCGGTAGGTATAGTTAGTTCGATAAAATCGGCAAGAGTTGACAGTCTATTGCTTAAATAAGAAAAGTTAGCATTGCGTTTTTCGATAAATTCTGGCAAGCGCTTTAATTGAGCTACGCCACATGCTGCCTGCATATCGCTAATTTTAAGATTGTAACCAAGATGTGAATATGTGTATTTATGATCATACCCTTGTGGCAAACTACCTAGTTGTTGGTCAAACCTTTTTCCACAAGTATCATCACAGCCCGGTTTACAATAGCAATCTCTACCCCAATCTCTAAACGATTCGGCTATAGTCATTAGCTCTGAATTATTAGAAAAAACTGCGCCACCCTCGCCCATAGTGATGTGATGTGCCGGGTAAAAACTGCAAGTTGCTATATCGCCAAATGTGCCTACGTGTTTACCATCATACTCTGCACCTAATGCATCGCAACAATCTTCAATTAACCAAAGGTTATATTTATCGCACAGTTCTTTCACTTTTTTAAGGTTGTACGGATTTCCTAGAGTGTGAGCTAGCATAATCGCCTTAGTTTTTGGCGTAATTGCAACCTCAATCAAATCGGCATTGATATTATGAGTATTTAAATCAATATCAACAAATACCGGAATAGCGCCAAATTGCACAACCGGATTAACAGTGGTAGGAAATCCGGCCGCAACCCCAATCACTTCGTTACCTTTCTTAATAGCTCTATCGCCTAACTTTGGTGAAGTTAATGTTGCAAAAGCGACCAAATTAGCAGATGAGCCTGAATTAACTGTAATTAAACTCTTAACCCCAATAAAACTAGCCAACTCTTTTTCAAACTGCTCGTTAAATCGTCCAGTAGTTAGCCAACCATCTAAAGATGCATCAACCATATACTGTAGCTCTGTCGCACCAATCACCTTTCCCGATGGAGGAACAACATCTTTTCCTGGCTCAAAATCCTGTTCAAAATACTGCAATTCAGCGTATTCTTTAACAAGGCCTGCTATGTCTTTTCTTAGTGATTCAGTTGTTTTCATTGTTCATATCTCTCATATATTCTTTAATTTCTGTAAAACTTACAGCTTGCATATCTTCTTGATTTAACCACGCCCTATGCCAGGCGACAATTTTCTCCAATGTGTGGGTTAACTCCCATACTGGCTCCCAATCAAGTTTTGATTTTGCTTTTGAAATATCTAATTTTAGAAATTTTGCCTCATGTGGGTTACAAGTTACATCAAGCTCCCAACTTGAATTAGGCCATTTTGAAATCATTTTATTTAAGATCCAGTCCACTGCTTTAACGTCATCTTCTTTTGGTCCAAAATTCCAACCTTCAGCATAGGTCTCTTGATTTTCGTAAAGCTTTTGAGCCAAAATAAGATAGCCTGATAACGGCTCCAAAACATGTTGCCATGGTCGTGTAGCTTTCGGATTACGAATAACAACAGACTCACCCCTTTCAAATGAAAGTAAAATATCCGGTATTAATCTATCATTGGCCCAATCACCTCCACCAATCACATTACCAGCTCGTACTGAAGCAAGACCTACACCTTGATTTTGTAAAAAAGAACGTCTATAGGCTGAGGCAACTAATTCTGCACAACCTTTACTACTGCTATATGGGTCGTAACCACCCATGGGATCATCTTCCATATAACCTTCAGAACGCCCATCATTCTCATAACACTTATCTGTTGTAATATTTACAATAGACTTTAAATTGGGACAACTTCTTGCCACTTCCAGTACTTTGGCGGTACCAATTACATTGACTTCATAAGTCTCAATTGGTGCATCATACGAATACCTTACCAAAGGTTGTGCTGCCATATGGATCAAGATATCGGGGTTAAATTCTGTCATACTCTCATAAAGTGCATCTTGATCTCTAATATCTCCAATTTGTGAATCAATGACCGAATCAACTTTTGCCTCATTAAATAAAGAGGGTGATGTTGGCGGGCTAAGAGCATACCCTTTTACTTTAGCACCCAATAAAACCAACCACAAAGAGATCCAACTTCCTTTAAAGCCTGTATGCCCTGTTAGAAAAACACGTTTACCTTGCCAAAAGCCTTGATCAATCATTATCTATTACCAAGTTTTCCATGGCGCTTTACTTTCATCCCAAAGTTCTTTCAAATGCACCTTATCGCGCAATGTGTCCATAGGCTGCCAGAAACCCTCGTGTGTAAATGCCATTAGATTATCATCCGTTGCCAAACCTTTTAAGGGCTCTTGTTCCCAGGTGCAATCATCACCAGAAATTCGGTCCAAAACTTTTGGAGAGAGAACAAAAAAACCTCCATTAATCAAAGCTCCATCGCCTTTAGGTTTTTCTGTAAATTGTTTTATTTTATTATCTTGAATATCTAATGCGCCGAACCGTCCAGGTGGGTATGTGGCAGTAAGCGTTGCATCTTTACCGTGTTCTTTATGAAATTCTATCAGCTCTGTAATATTAACATCTGAAACGCCGTCACCATAAGTAAAGCAAAACGCCTCTTCGTTTTTAACATATTTGGCTACTCTACCTAATCTTCCACCTGTCATAGAATTATCACCTGTATCAACCAAGGTAATAGTCCATGGTTCCGCTCGCTTTTCATGAACTTCCATGGAATTTTTTTTCATACAAAAAGTTACATCTGACTGATGAAGAAAGTAATTGGCAAAATATTCCTTAATAACATAACCCTTATAGCCGCAGCATATTACAAAATCATTAACCCCATGTGTGGAATACATTTTCATAATATGCCATAGAATCGGTTTACCGCCAATCTCTACCATCGGTTTTGGTTTTAAATGTGTCTCTTCGCTAAGACGCGTACCCAGACCGCCTGCTAATATTACTGCTTTCATTTTTTCTCCTTTAATTTCTAATAACTTTGCACAAAGGCATCTGAATAAAAATCATTCTCATTTAATCCTGATTTAACAAAACTAGCCTTGGCTGAATTAATCATCTCACTAGCGCCACAAGCATAAACATTGATTTTTCGTATATTATCAGAAATTCTCAATGCAACATCCTGAACATGGCCAATTTCACCCTTCCAATCATCCTCTTTTCTGGAAATAATTGGATGGAAATCTACATTGATTTTTTTAAAATTTGACTTCCAAACAAAATCCTGCTGCACTCTGTTGCCCCAAAATAAACTTATACCCTCAGTCTGATTGAAATCAGGATCTGAATCCAATCTATCTAATATTGAAATGATTGGCGCAATGCCTGTCCCTGTCGCCAAAAAAACTAAAGGTTTAGCCCTGTCACGTAAAAAGAAAGTCCCTTTGGGTCCCTCTATTCTTAATAAATCATTCGACTTTGCTTTATTAAACCAATAATTACTAAACTCGCCATTTTTAACTCTCTTTATTAAAAGAATTATTTCTTTATTTGATGAAATGCTAGCTATTGAGTAACTTCTTCTTATGGAGTTTGGACCTATAATATCAATGAACTGACCTTCCAAAAAAACAAAGTTTGACGAGGGTGGTACTCTTAATTTGACTTGCATAATATCTTCAGAAAGTAACTCTAAACTATTGATTCTGGTTGGCAATATTTTTACTTCAATCCCATGCATAGCACTAAGATCAGTTGCATCAATTAAAATATCAGATGCAGCCACACAACAACATGTTAAAAATTGATTATTAACATCTTCCTTATTAAGCGCTAACTGCTCCTGAATCTCAATTACCTCACCTTCCAATAATGTTGTTTTACAAGTGCCACACTGACCACTTTTGCAACTATACTCAAATACAATGCCGGACGATAAAGCACTTTCCAAGATTGTCTCTCCATTTTTTGAAGGAAAGCTATTACCTTCAATTGTATTTATATTGATAATATTCATATTTCGTTAAGTTGCCATTCATAAGTTGTAGCAAGCCCCTCTTTCAAATCAACACTATACTTCCAACCCATTTTCTCCAGTCGGGTTACGTCAATCAACTTTCTTGGCGCCCCATCTGGCTTTGATGTATCAAAAGTTAGCTTGCCTTTATAGCCAACAATCTCTTTCATGGTTTCTGCCATTTCTCTAATAGTTACATCTTTGCCCGTACCCACATTAATATGCGAAAGCATTGGCTTAGTATTGGCCTGATATGTTTTTTCATTTAGCTCCAATACAAATAGTGAAGCTTTAGCCATGTCATCAACATACAAGAATTCTCGCATAGCATTGCCTGTGCCCCATAGCTCAACCTCAACTTTGTTGGGTTGGGAGCCTTGAGTCGTTAGCCTTGAGTCGTTGGTTGTTTTAATGCCGTGCTTTGCTAGAATTTTTATGATTTCACTTTGGTTGCTATCGCTATTTATTTCTTTTATTGGGTTGTTGGTTAAGTCTTGTTTTATGGCTTGCCAGTCGTTATTTTCTAGACATTTTGCTAGATGTAGTTTTCTCATTACTGCCGGGATTACATGAGAGTTTTCCAGGTTAAAATTGTCATCCTCTCCGTATAGGTTGGTTGGCATTACTGATCTAAAATCTGTACCGTGCTGACGATTATATGATTCGCACAACTTAATACCTGCAATCTTAGCTAATGCATACGGTTCATTGGTTGACTCTAGCACATCAGTGAGCAATGCATCTTCACGCATTGGCTGCTCAACCGCTTTAGGATAAATACAAGTGCTGCCTAAAAATAACAAGCGCTTAACTTTATTCTCATAAGCTGAATTAATAACATTAGCCTCTATCATCATATTTTGATAAATAAAGTCTGCAGGGTAAGTATTATT
>Ga0233445_1001285_pt1 | contig 19484 bp, 28 predicted proteins | sample SI_124_October20_5_FD_182779 | JGI IMG/M metagenome (GOLD analysis project Ga0233445, IMG submission 182779) | Seawater microbial communities from Saanich Inlet, British Columbia, Canada - SI_124_October2016_100_MG | ecosystem: Environmental > Aquatic > Marine > Inlet | place: Canada: British...
ATCAATCGGTGACCACGCCGCGCCCAGCCGTAATACGGCACACACGGCCACCAGAAAGTGATTAGAACGCTGTAAACACACCGCCACCAGAGTCCCCGCCTTGACACCACGCGGCCATAAATCTGCTAATATCTCGGCCTGTTGCCACAATTCGGCGTAACTTAAACTGCCGTGTTTATCGGTCACCGCCAGACTATTTGGCGTTTCTAAAACCCAACGATGAATACCACTAGACAACGACTGATACCGGTTCAGTGGTTTGTCCGTGTCGTTCCACGTGACCAATTGTTGTTGGCATTCCCCCTGACCCAACATCGACAACATCGATAAAGGGGATTCTGGAGTTTTCGCTACCGCCTGCGCCAAGCGCATAAAATGCTGACTCATTTTTTCGATAGAGGCTTTGGAAAACAAATCACAATTGTATTCAAACCCACCCTGAACAGTACCGTCAGCCTGCTCACTCAACGCCAACGTTAGATCAAATTTAGCCGTGGTTGTCGCCGCATCACAGACAGAAACTTGCAAGTCATCCGGTAGAGACAAAGTCTCTTGTTGCGCATTGGTTAAAGTAAACATCACCTGAAACAAGGGCGAATGACTCATGTCTCGAGAACAAGATAAGGATTCCACCAACTGTTCAAAGGGCAAATCCTGATGCGACATGGCATTTAATACCGTGTGGCGAACTGCCCCCATAAACTGTGTAAAGGATTGATCAGCATCTGGCTGTAACCGCAACACCAGTGTGTTCACAAAAAAACCAATTAAGGGTTCAAGACCCGCATAATGTCGGCCGGATACCGGCGTCCCCACACACAAATCACGTTGACCGGAATAACGGCTTAGCAACAAAGCGAAAATACTCAAATAACCGGAAAAAGCCGTACTTTGATGTTGACTAAATAAACGTTGCAAGGCCCGACTGTCTTCACTCGCCAATTGAAAAGCCAGCACCGCACCGCGATGTGTCTGCAGCGGTGGGCGGGGAAAATCCAGAGGTAAATTCAGTACGGTGGGTACTCCCTGTAATTGTTCCAACCAATAGTGCTTTTGCTGGTCAGCCACCTCCCCCTGAAACCAGTGCCGTTGCCAATGGGCAAAGTCGGCGTATTGTATCGGTAAATCTGACAATACCGGCACCGTATTATCGTCTGAGCTTAAGGACTGATAACTCAGTAGCAATTCCTCAGTCAGTAAACGATTGGACCAAGCGTCGGTAATCAAATGATGCATCACCAACAACAAAACGTGACTTTGCTGTTCATCGGAATATAACACCACACGCAATAAGCAGCCCTGATCGAGCGTAAAAGGCGACTGCGACAACTGTTGCAACAACACCTCGACCGGTTGATCATCTAATGGACGGCGCGTGATTTTCAGTGGATTCGGCGCTAAGATTTTCTGTACAACAGGCCACTCATCCTCGCCCGCAAAAGCTGTCTGATTGAAGAAAGCTGTACGTAAAATCGCATGCCGTTCTATGAGATGATTAAAGGCCTGCTGTAATGCCAAAAAATTTAACGTACCCTGCAGTTTTAACGCCACCGGCACATGGTATAACGCCGGCTCACTAATCATTTGCTGTAAAAACCACAACCGTTCCTGTGAAAAAGACAACGGCAACCGTTGCTGATGGGATACTGGCTGAATCGGTGGAATATCCGGCCCCTCTAACACCGACAATTTGATGGCGAGTGCTTCTACTGTGGGTGCTTCGAAAATATCCCGCAAACTTAAACAACTGTCGAGAGCCTCGTTTAATCTGGCCACCAGCTGTGTGGCCAGTAAGGAATGCCCTCCCAAAGTAAAAAAGTGATCCAGAACACCAATTTTGGGCAGATTCAACACCTCACCCATGTGTTTACAGACCTGCTCTTCCAAGGTGTTTCGCGGTGCTACCCATTCATTCCGCAACGAGGACTCATCGATATCAGGAAGGGCCTTCGTGTCAATTTTTCCATGCGCATTTAACGGTAACATCGGCAAAATGCTAAATACAGCCGGAATCATATAGGCCGGTAAAGATATCGCCAAACGACTTTTAATCTGGGCTAGATCTAGCGTGTCGTGATCACTTTCCAAATAAGCGACTAGACGACCACTACGCACTAACACTAGGGCCTGACGGACTTCTTCCTGTTGTTGCAACAGGGTTTCAATTTCACCGGCTTCAATACGTAAGCCACGCAACTTAATTTGGTTATCTACACGCCCACGATACAAAAGCTGACCGTCTGTTCGCCAGACGACAATATCTCCAGAGCGGTACAAGCGATCATGCGGATTACTGGCAAACGGATTTGACACAAAAACCCGGTCGCTTTTTTCTTTGTCCTGCCAATATCCTAAACCGACACCACAACCGGCGATACACAACTCGCCCGGAGAACCTACGGGCACCGGGTTAAGACTCTGGTCCAATACAAAAATCTGAACATTATCAATGGGCCGACCAATCGGTAACGGCGCATCACTGTTAAAATCAGACGACTGAATCACGTAATAACTGGCAATATCGGTACATTCAGTCGGCCCATAGGTATTCACCACCTGCGCCTGACACCCCGCCGATTGCACCCAACTTCGTAGCCGCTCTAAATTCACCGGTTCTCCACCGAGAAATACCGTTTTCAAGCTTTCTAATGCAGGCCAACTTTCACCACGGCGATGCTGTTCCAACAAGGCATGGAACATGCTGGGTGCGCAGTTAATCCGCGTAACGCCATGTTGCTGAATAACCTCTCCAATTAAACGTGGATCGAATTGATCCATCGCCGGCATCACCACTCCCCCACCACTCATTAACGGGGCAAAAAAGTTTTTCTGTGTCAAATCGAAACCCAAGGCACTGATAATCAGTGTCTTATCCTTAGGTGAAAAAGCAAAGCGTTGGCTATACCAATGTAAGAGGTTAATCTCTCCACTTTGCCGCACCCCCGCTCCCTTAGGTCTTCCGGTAGAGCCCGAGGTATAAACTAGGTAAAACAACCGTTCTGGATTAAGTGCCAAACTGGGGTTTTCGTTTTTCTGATCAGCGGGAAACTCGTCGTCCAGACATTTAATATTGCCACTTAATTGTGGTGATAAATCTCGCTCACTCAGCACCAGATCCGTAGAGGAATCTTCCAAAATCAGTGCAATACGCGCGGCGGGATAAGCGGGGTCCAACGGAATATAGGTACCCCCCGATTTAATCACCCCCCACAACGCTACCAGTAAATCTAAAGATCGATGCAAACAAACTGCCACACGTTTGCCTTCTCCGATCCCTTCCTTGATCAACCAATGCGCCAGTTGGTTGGCTCGCTGATTTAGCGTTTGGTAATCCATCTGCTGTTGCCCACAATACACAGCAATACGATCAGGCGTTCTAAGCACCTGTTGCTCAAATTGCGCCACTAAATCGACCCATGGCAGAGGTTCGTTGGTCTGATTCCAACCATTCACCACCTGCTGTCGTTCCTCACCAGATAAAAAGTCAAATTTCTGCAGCGTCATTTCTGGTTGAGACACCACGGCCTGCAAGAGGCGACTATATCCCTCAGCTAAGGACACTATCCTCTCATCATCGAAACAATCACTATTGAATTCTAAACCACAACGATAACCATCTGGCGATTCCGTAATGGATAAATGGAGATCAAACTTAGCAGACTTTACCGGTAATTCCAGAGATTCAATCTGTAATTCACTGTCGAGATCGACCGCTGGTAGCGTCGCATTTTGTACAGAAAGCATGGCTTGGAACAACGGCGTATAACGCATATCACGCAGAGGGTTTAAAGATTCAACAATCTGATCGAACGGTAAAGACTGATTATCGAAAGCTGTAAGACAACGCGATCGCGTTTCTATAAGAAATTCTTCGAAAGTCGCGTTAGTGGATAAATCGGCTCTAAAAACCACTGTATTGACAAAAAAACCGATCAACCCTTCAGTCTGAGCGTGAGAACGCCCTGCTACTGGAGAGCCCACACACAGATCCGTTTGGTTAGACAACCGACCTAACAACAGCTGAAAAGTTGCTAACAACACCATAAAGGGCGTAGCCCCATGCTGTTTTGCCAAGGAGGACACTCGCTGTTGGATATCTGAAGAACAGTGAAAGGAATACACCTTCCCATGTTCACTTTGGACAGCAGGGCGCACACGGTCTGTCACTAAATCTAGAACCGGCACATCATCCAATTGCTGGAGCCAATAATCCAACTGTTGCTGTTGTTGAGTTTCACCCAGTTGTTGTCGTTGCCAGTGAGCAAAGTCCACATATTGAATGGGTAGCTCGACTAAAGGACTGGAACGATTTAACGCAAAAGCCTGATACAACGTGGTTAATTCAGAGATAAATATACCCATCGACCAACCATCGGAAATAATGTGATGCATATTGATCATGAGTACGTGTTCATGACCTGACAATTTCCAAAGAAAAACCCGCATTAATGGGCTTGTTGTTAAATCAAAGGGCTGAGATAACGCTGTTTCAATCGCCTTAGCTAAGATATTTGGATCATCTAGAAACACCGCAACAAGATCCACTTTTAATGATTTATCAATATGTTGAACGGCCTTTCCCGCATCATTGATAATCCGTGTACGCAAAGATTCATGACGCACGATGAGCGCATCTAGAGACCTTTTAAGACAATCCAACTGTAACGTCCCGCGCAGACGAACGGCTGCCGGCATATGATACGCAGTACTCTCAGGTTGCAGTTGATGCAACAACCATAAACGTTGCTGGGAAAATGATAAAGGGAAGGACTGTGCGGTTTTTTGTGTTTTTTTCTGTTTCTTTTTCGCTAACAACTTAGCCAGCAATTGACGTTTTTTTTCTGCGCTAAGATTTTCCTTCGCCACCTTAAAGATACCTTCCAGAGTAGTCATAGAATACTACTCTGAAGTTACTCAAAAATACGCAGGAGTGCAACTTAAGTCACAATTTTATAACACATAAAAACGGATTTATACCGTTAAAATCTGTACTGGCAACCCCACAGTTAACCCAAGAATACGCGCAGAATTCCCCTGATTTACAGCAATTTCTGCCAGACCATTGGCATTTTCATACCAAAATTGTTGCCCTACAGCACACTCAGAAAAAGTCCTCGCACGGATCAATTGATGGGACTGAATCATTAACTTGGCATTTTGAGGTAGTGTTTTTGCGCGAATACCCGTCATAACGTTACCGTAATGATCTATATAAATCGTCCAAGGGTAATCCAGTAAGTCATTACATATCTTAGGGCGGGGCAACAACTCTAGTGAGTCAGGCAAACCATTTAACGCTAATTGAGCTGCAAAGGGAGCAAATAAATCACGTCCGTGAAAACTATTCGATAGGATTTTGTCTGGGTCTACTGGCAAACGCCAAAGCTTTGCTTGTTTATCACTAGCAATTAGAACATTAAATAAGCCATTATTACGCCCGACAAACCAACGCTTGTGCGCATAAACTACTACGGGATCAACGCTACTGCCTACCTGTGGATCCACAACACACAGAAAAATACTGTTTTCAGGGAAATCAATAAAATAAGCCGCCAACAAAGTGGCGGCTATTCTGACATTAAAGGCTGGAATATTATGAAATAAATCAACAATGTTTACTGTGGAAAAAGCCTTCAGTAAGACGGCTTTCATTTGACCCACATAGGGACTTTCTAAACCAAAGTCCGTAACTAAAACAATCATCAAAAAATGATTTTATTCATTATCCTCTTCAATATCGTCTTCTTCAATAATTGGACGATCAACTAATTCCACAAAAGCCATCGGTGCAGAATCTCCAGGACGAAAACCACACTTTAAAATTCTCAGATAACCACCAGGACGATCCTGATAACGAGGCCCAAATTCTGTAAATAATTTTGCCACAATCGCTTTATCACGCAATTTGGCAAAAGCTCTACGACGTGCCGCAACACTATCCTTTTTAGACAAGGTAATCAAAGGCTCGGCAAAACGACGCAATTCCTTGGCTTTAGGTAAGGTTGTTTTAATCATTTCATGTTCAAACAATGAAACCATCATGTTTTTAAACATGGCTTTACGATGACTGCTGTTTCTATTTAGCTGACGACCACTTTTACGATGGCGCATAACTCAATCCTTCTCTATAACAATTATAACCGTTTACCAGAGTGTTCTAGCTTTAAACCAGCCGGTGGCCAATTATCCAATTTCACACCCAGATACAAGTTTTTGGAGGCCAGTACTTCCTTAATTTCATTGAGTGATTTCTTTCCTAAATTAGGAGTTTTCAACAACTCAACTTCGGTACACTGAATTAGGTCACCTATATAATAAATATCTTCAGCCTTCAAACAATTTGTTGATCTAACCGTTAGTTCTAAATCATCAACTGGCCGTAATAAAAGTGGATCCACCTCAGCTTCAGGTGGCTCTTCATCTTCTTCTTCTTCAGTCTGAAGCTCAACAAAAGCAGCCAGCTGATCCTGAATAATAGTAGCCGCACGCCTAATCGTTTCTTCAGGGTCGATCGTACCGTTAGTTTCTAGATCAATAACCAGTTTATCCAGATCAGTCCGTTGTTCTACACGAGCACTTTCAACTTTATATACTACGCGTTCCACAGGGCTAAATGATGCATCTAATTGTAAAACACCAATCGCTTTATCTTCTTGCGAACGAATATTTGCAGGTTGATAACCAATACCACGCATCACACGCAAGGTCATGGTTAAGGAGCCATTATTATTGAGGTTCGCAATCACATGATCCGGATTTTTAATCTCAATATCATGGTCCAAAGTAATGTCACCTGCTGTAACCACGCAAGGACCTTTCTTCGATAAAGTCAAACTGGCTTCATTACGTTCATGCATGGAAATTGCGATTCCCTTCAGGTTTAGCATAATATCCAATACGCTTTCCTGAACACCTTCCATTGTAGAATACTCGTGGAGGACACCATCTATTTCCACTTCAACAATGGCAAATCCCCCAATCGATGACAGCAACACTCTTCTGAGTGCATTTCCCAATGTATGTCCAAAACCACGCTCTAGTGGCTCCATGACAACAACAGAACGACAATCATTTTTCCCATCGATGTCGACAATACGTGGTGTTAAAAACTCTTTTACAGAACCCTGCATAATAACCTCATAACTCAACTACACGCCTACCACTAAAAAGTGGCGAAACATTGAATTTATTTTGAATATAATTCAACAATCAAATGCTCTTGAATATCTTCTGATAAGTCAACTCGCTCAGGAACACGCTTCAGAACACCTTCCATCTTTTGAGTATCTACATCAATCCAGTCCGTGGCATCACGACGATTTTCTGCCAGACCTAAAGCAGATTTAATACGTAATTGTGTCTTCGATTTCTCACGAACAGCCACTACGTCATCAGCTTTTACTTGATAAGATGGCACATTCACACACTGACCGTTTACCATTAAAGACTTATGACTCACTAATTGACGTGCCTCGGAACGTGTAGAACCAAATCCCATACGATAAACCACATTATCCAAACGGCATTCCAACAGCTTTAATAAATTTTCACCCGTAGAGCCGTGTTTACGACTGGCTGATTTATAATAGTTACGGAACTGATGTTCCAGCACACCATAAGTCCGACGTACTTTCTGCTTTTCACGTAGCTGCAATCCATAATCTGTTACACGCCCTCTACGCTGACCATGCTGTCCTGGAGGTGTATCTAACTTGCATTTACTATCCAGAGGCCGTACGCCACTTTTAAAATCCATGTCCACACCTTCACGGCGTGACAACTTACATTTAGGACCAATATATCTTGCCATGACAATTACACCCGACGCTTTTTAGGTGGCCTGCACCCATTATGAGGAATTGGTGTTACATCGAGGATATTAGAGATTTTATATCCCAAATTATGTAACGCACGAACTGCGGATTCACGACCAGGCCCCGGACCTTTAACTTGCACATCCAGATTCTTTAAGCCAAATTCCAGTGCATGTGTACCAGCACGTTCAGCAGCAACCTGCGCTGCAAAAGGGGTACTTTTTCTTGAACCTCTAAAACCACTACCACCAGCAGTAGCCCAACATAAAGTACCGCCCTGCCTATCAGAAATAGTGATAATTGTATTATTGAAGGTTGCGTGGACATGTGCAATACCATCTATCACGGTTCTTTTTGTCTTTTTACGCGTTTTTGATTTATCTGTTGCCATGAAAAACCTTACCAATCTCTCTTAAATAAAACGTATGTGCCAATTTTCTAAAAATCCAATTAATTACGAATTGGACGTCTGGGACCCTTACGTGTACGTGCATTAGTTTGTGTTTGCTGACCTCTTAATGGCAAACCACGTCTATGCCTAATTCCACGATAACAACCCAGGTCTAGTAATCTTTTGATATTCATTGAAACTTCACGACGGAGGTCACCTTCAAGAAGATATTTTTTAATTTCCGTACGAATATTTTCCAACTGATCTTCAGTTAAATCTCTAACCTTAATATTAGGTTGAATATCTAATACAGCACAAATGTTGGCTGAACGAGTTTTCCCAATACCATAAATATGTGTCAAACCAATAACAACATGCTTATGAACCGGAATATTAATTCCTGCGATACGAGCCATTCCAATGTTCTCCATTAATCTCGAAATATTGCCAGATTAAATATTAACCCTGACGTTGTTTATGCCGGGCATCCGTACTACAAATCACACGAACGACACCTTTTCTCTTAATGACTTTACAATTCCTACAAATCTTTTTTACCGAAGCACGCACTTTCATGGATTTACCCTTTTATCAATTGATGATTAACGACCCGATCCCTTGAGATTAGCCTTCTTCAACATACCTTCGTATTGGTGTGACATTAAGTGAGCCTGTATCTGAGACATAAAATCCATAGAAACAACAACGATAATTAACAAAGAAGTACCTCCAAAATAAAAGGGCACATTCCACGTTAAAATTAAAAACTCAGGCAATAGACAAACCAAGGTGATATATACAGCACCGGCTAATGTCAATTTTGTCATAACGTTATCTATATAACGAGCTGTCTGCTGTCCAGGCCGAATCCCAGGGATATAAGCACCTGAACGACGCAAATTATCAGCAGTATCTTTAGGATTAAAAATCAAAGCCGTATAGAAAAAACAAAAGAACACAATGGCCAACGCATACAACATAACGTAAATTGGCTGTCCCGGAGAGATCATGGTCGATAAGTCTTTCAACCACCCCATACCCTCAGCAGAACCAAACCAGCTACCCAATGTTGCAGGAAACAAAATAATACTTGAAGCGAAAATGGGTGGGATAACTCCAGCCATATTAATTTTTAACGGTAAATGACTGCTTTGTCCGGCATACATGCGTCTTCCCTGCTGACGCTTTGCATAATTAACCGTTAAACGCCGCTGTCCACGTTCTACAAAAACCACAAAAGCTGTTACCGCTAAAGCGCCTGCAAATAATAATAAAATCAATCCCGCATTCATTTCACCTGACCGAACAAGTTCCATTGTTCCACCAATTGCCGATGGCAATCCAGCCACAATACCGGCAAAAATAATCAGTGAAATACCGTTACCAATCCCTCTCTCAGTAATCTGCTCACCTAGCCACATTAAAAACAAAGTACCTGTGACCAATGTAACTGCGGCAGTAAAGCGAAAACCGACTCCGGGATCAATCACCACAGACAACCCGCTTGCTTGTTGCGATTCAAGCGTAATAGCCACACCTATTGACTGAAAAGTCGCTAAAACCAAGGTGAAATAGCGAGTATATTGTGTAATTTTCCGACGTCCTGCCTCACCCTCTTTTTTTAATTGTTCTAATTTTGGTGAAACTGAAGTCATTAATTGGATAATAATTGAGGCCGAAATATAAGGCATAATACCCAATGCAAAAATCGACAAACGTTCTAATGCTCCTCCAGAGAACATATTAAACATGTCTAAAATTGTACCGCGCTGCTGTTCAAACAATGCGGCCAACGCCACAGGATCTATCCCAGGAACAGGAATATGCGTACCAACACGAAATACAATTAATGCACCAATAACAAAAAGGATCCGCTGTTTTAATTCAGACAGCGTTCCACCAGAAGACAAGGCATCAAGTTTTTTAAATTTTGAATCAGCCACTTAAACCTCAACCGTCCCACCTAGAGATTCAATGACTTTTCTCGCACCAGCTGTAACAGCAATACCCGTTAGAGTAATCTTGCGTGACAGGTTGCCAGAAAGAATCACTTTAGCACGACAACACTGAGCAGAAATAATCCCTAATTTCTTAAGCACTGCCATGTCGATCATATCTTCACTTAATTTTTCAAGCTCCGACAACCGCACTTCGTTAGACAAGTGGTTTTTCCGAGAATTAAAGCCCACTTTAGGGAGTCGACGCTGCAATGGCATCTGACCACCTTCGAAACCGATTTTATGGAATCCACCTGCACGTGATTTCTGACCCTTATGACCACGACCACAAGTTTTCCCTGAACCACAGCCTATTCCGCGACCTACACGCTTTGCAACTCTCTTTGAACCAGCTGCAGGACTTAACGTATTCAAGTTCATACTGTTCAACCTTCTTCTACTTTTAGCAGATAGGAAACCTTATTGATCATGCCACGATTCTCGGCTGTATCTTCAACCATCACTGAATGATGCATTTTTCGTAGCCCTAAACCAGCCACACAACACTTATGTGATGGCAACCGTCCAAAACGGCTTTTAACCAATGTAACTTTTAATTTATTTCTCATTCAATTTACCCCAAGCATGATCGAGTGAAACACCTCGCTTACGGGCAATATACTCAGGACTAGACACTGATTTAAGACCATTCATCGTAGCACGAACCACATTAATGGGATTCGTTGATCCAATACATTTTGCTAAAACATCATGAATACCTAAGGCTTCAAATACAGCTCGCATAGCCCCACCAGCAATTACCCCTGTACCTTCAGAAGCCGGCTGCATATATACCTTTGCTGCGCCGTGTGTTGAAGTGACTGGATAATAGAGTGTTGGTCCATTAATCGCGACTGCTTTCATATCACGCCGTGCGTTATCCATAGCTTTTCTAATAGCCACGGGAACTTCACGCGCTTTACCCTGACCAAAACCGACCTTGCCTTTACCATCACCAACTACTGTTAATGCTGTAAAACCAAAAATCCGTCCGCCTTTAACTACTTTAGCAACACGTCTGATTGAGACTAATTTTTCAATCAGATCATCTTCACCATTTTGTTGATTCGCAGCTGCCATAATACTGGTTCCTGAATTTTTACCTAATAACTAAAACGATAAGCCCTGTTCACGCGCAGCATCCGCTAACGCCTTAACACGACCATGGTATTGATGACCTGAACGATCAAATGCCACAGCCTTAATACCAGCTGTCATGGCCTTTTCTGCAATAAGACGACCTATTTCTGCCGCTGCTTTAATATTGCCAGTGTAATCTAATCCTTCACTCACCTGTTTCTGTACTGTAGAAACAGCCGCAACAACCTGAGAACCATCAGAAGTGAAAACCTGAGCATACATGTGCTTTGAAGTTTTATGCACTGTCAAACGGTGAATACCTTGATCCTTAATTCGTGCTCTTGTCTTTCGAGAACGACGCAAACGTGATTCTTGCTTACTGGCCATGACTAATCTACTTTCTATTTGCTAAACTATTTCTTCTTGGTTTCTTTTAGTTTGACATGCTCATCCGCATAACGAATCCCTTTGCCTTTATAAGGCTCTGGAGGACGATATGATCGAATATCCGCAGCAACCTGACCAACTTTCTGCTTATCCGCACCCTTAACAATAATTTCAGCTGCGACAGGAACATCGATATCAATCCCTTCAGGAATATCAAAATTCACAGGGTGTGAAAAACCTAAATTCAAATTTAAAACACGCCCCTGAACCTGAGCACGATAACCAACACCGATAAGCTTTAACTGACGCTCAAAACCCGAACTAACGCCAATAATCATATTATTAACTAATACTCGAGTCGTTCCAGCCATCATCCAATTCGGTCTTGGTTTAACTACCGCAACAAAATGTAAAAATCCAGCTTCTTCTGTGACAGAAACCTCTTCATGAATATTTAAAGAAAGGCTACCTTTGGCCCCTTTTACATGAATCTCTTTTTTATTTAAATCTACAGTCACACCATTAGGAATCGCGACTGGATTTTTAGCTACTCTTGACATGACATCATTCCTAAGCGACGTAACATAAAACTTCACCGCCAACACCCAGACTTCTGGCTTTATGGTCGGTAACTACACCTTTAGGTGTGGAAATAATCGCGACACCCAAGCCATTGCACACCTTGGGTAACTCAGAATTCCCTCGGTATACACGCAAACCTGGACGACTAACACGTGTAAGCAAATCGATAACTGGAACCCCCTGATAATACTTCATATCAATAACCAGGGTAGGTTTCTTATCTGAACCAGATATACGAAAGTCTTTAATATATCCTTCTTCTTTAAGAATATTCGCAATCGATTTTTTTATCCGCGAACAGGGCATCTCAACATCTGCTTTATTAACGGCCTGTGCATTTCTAATGCGGGTTAACATATCCGCAACGGGGTCTGTCATCATAAGTCTTATCCTAAATTTACCAACTAGCCTTAGTTAAGCCGGGAATGTCGCCACGCATAGCCGCTTCGCGTAATTTATTCCGCCCCAGCTCAAACTTACGATAAACGCCATGAGGCCTGCCTGTTATTGTACAACGATTACGCAACCTGATAGGACTTGAGTCCCTAGGAAGCTTCGATAATGCGGCTACAGCCTCCATTACCTGATCACCAGTAGAATTCTGATCTACAATGACCTTCTTTAAGGAAGCACGCTTCTCTGCATATTTTTTAACCAGAACTTCACGTTTCTTCTGGCGATTCAGTACTGCTGTTCTTGCCATTTCTCATCTCCCAGAAACAAAGCTATTTTTTGAAAGGAAAATTAAACGCTTTCAATAAAGCCCTGCCCTCATTATCCGTCTTTGCAGTTGTTGTAATACAAATATCCATACCACGAATGGTATCAATTTTGTCATAATCGATCTCAGGAAAAATAATTTGTTCCTTAACCCCCATACTATAATTACCACGACCATCAAAAGATTTTGGACTCATACCACGAAAGTCACGGACCCTTGGGATAGCAATGTTAATTAAACGGTCAAGAAACTCATACATATGGTTGCCACGCAATGTCACTTTACAACCAATCGGCCAGCCTTCTCGAAGTTTAAATCCTGCAACAGACTTCCTGGCCTTGGTAACTATTGGCTTTTGACCGGATATCTTTTCCATATCACCCATAGCATGCTCAATGATTTTGCGATTTCCTATCGCATCACCTAAGCCCATATTCAAGGTGATTTTAGTAATGCTTGGAACCTGCATTACTGATCCATAGCCCTGTTCTTCTTTTAATTGTGCTACCAATGTTTCACGATAATGTGCATATAACCTGGCCATAATATTTCCTAACTGTCTACAACTTCGCCCGTTGATTTAAAAAAGCGCACCTTACTGCCATCTTTCAAGTGCTTGAAACCAACTCGGTCAGCCTTGCCAGACTCCGGGTTCACTAAAGCCAAATTTGAAATATGAATAGGCATTTCTTTATCTAAAATCCCCCCCTGAACACCCTTCTGCGGATTTCCTTTAACGTGCTTTTTGGCCACATTAACATTTTCCACAACAGCGCGATTAGATTCAGGCATCATTTTCAATATATTACTTTTTCTACCCTTATCCTTACCTGCAAGGACAATCACCTGATCACCTTTTCTAATTTTGTTCATGTTTTTCTATACTCCACACGTGCTAACTGGTGCACTCACAGAACTTCAGGTGCCAGTGAAATAATTTTCATAAAGCGTGCAGTCCGTAACTCACGAGTCACTGGACCAAAAATACGCGTCCCTATCGGTTCTAGTTTTGGATTAAGCAACACAACTGCATTACCATCAAATCGTACTAAAGAACCATCAGGGCGACGAACCCCTTTTTTAGTCCTGACAACAACAGCGTCATAGACATCGCCTTTTTTTACCTTGGATCTGGGAATAGCTTCTTTAATCGAAACCTTAATAATATCCCCAATACCTGCATAACGTCGCTTAGAGCCACCTAACACTTTGATACACATCAAACGACGAGCACCACTATTATCTGCAGCTTCCAGCATTGACTGCATTTGAATCATGCTTAATTCCCTTCCAACGCTGACCTACGAAACAAAAGCCCGGCATTATACACTATAGTTTTTAAAAAAACGCATAAAATGCGCGAATTGACACATTACCGATGCATCTTACCTGCCATTAACTTTCTATTTTTTCAACCAATCGCCATGACTTGTTTTTAGAAAGTGGCCGACATTCTTCAATGGACACTGTATCACCAATATTACATTGATTATTTTCATCATGAGCCAACAATTTTGTAGAACGCTTAATATACTTTTTATAAAGTGGGTGCTTAACCCTACGCTCAATAACAACAGCGATGGTTTTATCCATTTTATTGCTGCTAACTTGACCAACCAACGTCTTTTTTGATGACTTTTCCAATGTACTCATGACGCATTTTTCCGTTTTTGATTCAGAATTGTTTTTACTCTAGCAATATCATGACGAGACCTTTTTATTTGTGTAAAGTCTGTCAATTGATTCGTTGCTTTTTGCATCCGCAACTTAAATTGCTCTTGCTGTAACTCAGATAATTGTTTTTTCAATTCCTGAGAGTCTTTTTCTCTTAATTCACTAGCTTTCATGATAAGCCCAATCTCGTAAAGCTACATAACCGTCCGTTTAACAAACTGTGTTTGCATTGGCAACTTTGCACTAGCCAAGCGAAACGCTTCACGGGCGACCTCTTCTGAAACACCTTGCATTTCATATAACATACTACCTGGGCGAACATTAGCCACCCAATATTCAACGTTACCCTTACCTTTACCTTGTCTAACTTCTAAAGGTTTTTTACTAATCGGACGATCTGGAAACACTCGAATCCAAATTCGTCCACCACGCTTAATATGACGAGTCATAGTTCGTCTTGCTGCCTCAATCTGACGCGCTGTAATGCGCCCACGATTCACACTACGCAAACCAAACTCACCAAAACTCACACTATTTCCAACCAGAGCTAAACCGCGATTACGCCCTTTTTGCATTTTTCTGTATTTTGTTTTTTTAGGCTGTAACATCTACCGGCTCCTAATGCTTCTTCTGTTTACTCTCGTTACTATTTGTTACGACTTCCTGACGCAACACTTCACCCTTGAATATCCAGACCTTAACTCCGATTATTCCATAAGTCGTATTGGCTTCTGCAAAACCATAATCGATATCTGCACGTAACGTATGAAGAGGAACGCGCCCCTCACGATACCATTCAGACCTAGCAATTTCAGCGCCATTCAACCGACCGCTAATATGCACTTTAACACCGCCGGCATTTAGTCTCATCGCACTAGTCACAGCTCGCTTCATACAGCGTCTAAACATGACACGACGTTCTAACTGTTGGGCAATACTCTCTGCAACCAACTGAGCATCCAACTCCGGCTTACGAATTTCTTCAATCCGAATATGAACAGGTATTCCCATCAACGCAGAGACTTCATTTCTCAAGCGCTCAATATCTTCACCTTTTTTACCAATAACAACACCGGGCCTTGCCGTGTGAATTGCTATTTTGGCATTTTTAGCGAGACGCTCAATTTGAATTCTGCTAACCGAGGCTTGTGAAAGTTTTTCTTTCAACAAAGCCCTGACTTTAAGGTCAGAATTAAGAAACTTCGCATAATTACTTCTATCTGCATACCAACGAGATGTCCATTCCTTGACAATCCCGAGACGTATACCAATAGGATGTACTTTCTGACCCATCGGTCCTCCTAGTCGTCTGACACGGTTACTGTAATGTGACTGGTCCGTTTTAAAATACGATTACCACGGCCTTTAGCACGTGCTCGCATTCTTTTCTGAGTTGATCCCTCATCGACCATAATTACGGATACTTGTAATTCATCAATATCCGCACCCTCGTTATTTTCTGCATTTGCTATAGCTGAATTTAACACTTTTTTAATAATTCCAGCCGCTTTTTTACGACTAAAATTCAAAACATCAAGAGCTCGCTCTACTGGCAACCCTCTAATCTGATCAGCTACCAGTCGTCCTTTTTGAGCAGACAACCTGGAATGCTTTAATTTGGCACTGACTTGCATAAATTTCTCCTATGCTAAATTAACGCTTGGCCTTTCGGTCAGCTGCATGCCCCTTAAAAGTCCGCGTGAGCGCAAACTCACCCAGCTTATGACCAACCATATTCTCCGAAATCAATACGGGAACATGCTGCCTGCCATTATGGATAGCTAATGTTAAGCCGACCATATCAGGAATAACCATAGAACGCCGTGACCAAGTTTTAATTGGACGACGATTGCTTGAATCCTGAGCATCAAGCACTTTTTTCAGCAAATGGCCATCTATAAAAGGGCCTTTTTTTATCGAACGTGGCACACCTATCTCCCAAGCTATACATCAACGAATGGCGCTATCTCTTCTTACGCCTCTGTACAATCATTTTATTAGTACGTTTGTTTTTACGCGTTTTATAACCCTTAGTAGGCTGACCCCAAGGCGACACCGGGTGTCGACCACCTGAGGTTCGACCTTCACCACCGCCATGCGGATGATCAATCGGATTCATAGCAACACCACGTACCGTCGGCCTTACTCCACGCCATCTCTTAGCACCTGCCTTACCTAACGATTCTAAGTTATGCTCAGAGTTACCTACTTCACCGATAGTGGCTCGACATTCTGCAAGAATTTTACGCATTTCTCCAGAACGAAAACGCAAAGTAACATATTTTCCCTCTCGTGCAACAACCTGCGCAGAGGTTCCCGCACTGCGAACCATTTGTGCGCCTTTACCCACTTTCATTTCAATGCAATGCACCAAAGTACCCAGCGGAATATTCCTTAACGGCAAACAGTTACCAGGCTTTATAGGCGCTTCATTTCCTGAAAAAACAGGTGTTCCTACAATAACATTTTTTGGCGCAATAATATAACGGCGCTCACCATCTGCATACAACAACAAAGCCAAGTGCGCTGTTCTATTAGGGTCATATTCAAGACGCTCTACCCTGGCAGGAATGCCATCTTTATTTCTTTTGAAATCTACAATACGATACTTCTGCTTATGTCCACCACCATGATGTCTAACGGTAATTCGGCCATTATTATTTCGACCACCATTCCTCTTTTTTGGTGCAGTAAGCGCCTTTACAGGACTGCCAGAATGCAAATCCGGATTAACGACTTTAACAACAAAACGTCTACCTGGTGATGTTGGTTTTGACTTAATTACTGGCATATCAAGATGCTCCGAAGCTTTGTTCTAAGAGATCAATATCCTGTTGCGCTTTCAAACGAACATACGCCTTTTTAACCGCATTACGACGTCCGGAAATACGTCCAAATCGTTTTTGCTTCCCACGAATATTAACCACATTAACCGCATCGACCTCAACTTTAAACAAGGTCTCTACAGCTTCTTTAATTTCCTGCTTGCTCGCATCACGGGATACCTTGAAAATATATTGGTTCCCTTTATCAGCGACAGATGTACTTTTTTCAGACACATGCGGTGCGAGGATTATGTTATATAATCTACCTGTATTCATTGAATACGCTCCTCTATTTTTTTCAGTGCGTCTCGTGTAACAACAACCTTACTGAAAGCAATCAAACTCACTAAATCAACACTAGAAGCCTGAACAGCATCCACTCTATATAAATTCCTAGAAGCCAAATTCAAGTTACGATCATCATCCAACGTAACAATCAGCGCTTCACTTAAATCCATATCGGTCAACTTCTTCCGCAACAACCGTGTTTTTGGCTCGGCTATAGACATTTCTTCAACAACCATTAAACGCGATTGGCGAATTAGCTCAGAAACGACAGAACGCAAGGCACCTCGATACATTTTACGATTTACTTTCTGTTCATAACTGGTCGGTTTTGCCGCAAACGTGCACCCACCACTACGCCATAAAGGGCTACGAATAGTCCCGGCTCTGGCTCGTCCAGTACCTTTTTGACGCCATGGCTTAGCACCGCCACCACTTACTTCTGAACGCGTCTTTTGTGCTTTTGTACCGGCACGGCTACCCGCCATGATCGACACAACCACCTGATGGACGAGCGACTCATTAAATTCTGTAGAAAAAGCATCAGATACTTCTAAATCACCCTGCTTCTTCCCACCATCTAGACTGAGGACGTCTAATATCATGATATTAACCACCTTTCCTGACAGCGTTTTTAATCAATAAATTTCCTTCTCGGGCACCAGGAACAGAACCCTTAACCAACAACAAGTTCTTCTCGGCATCAACACGAACGATTTCTAAATTCGCTACTGTACAACGTTCGCTACCCATATGGCCCGCCATTTTCTTGCCCTTAAATACTCGCCCTGGCGTCTGATTTTGACCGATTGAACCAGGCGCACGATGAGAAATTGAGTTACCATGCGTCGCATCTTGCATACTAAAGTTATGTCGCTTTACACCACCAGCAAAACCTTTACCTTTACTAACTCCGGCAACATCGACAAAACTTCCTTCCTGAAATATATCCACAGAAATCGCGTTGCCCACAGACACATCTTTCTCACTGTCTTCTAAACGAAATTCCCACAAACCACGACCAGCCTCAGAACCGGCCTTGGCATAATGCCCAGCTAACGGCTTAGTTACACGAGAAACACGCCGTGACCCAACCGTAACCTGAACTGCTCGATAACCGTCAATTTCCAAGGTCTTTAACTGCGTAACCCGATTAGGCTCTACTTCAATCACCGTTACGGGCACAGACTCTCCATCTTCTTTGAAGACTCTGGTCATGCCACATTTGCGGCCAACAACACCGATAGCCATTTGCTTTCTCCGAAACCGTTAAGTTTAATAAAAATTATTTCAACTGAATTTGCACATCTACACCGGCCGCGAGGTCTAGCTTCATAAGTGCATCTACTGTTTTATCCGTAGGATCTACAATATCCATCAGACGTTTATGAGTACGGATCTCATACTGATCACGCGCATCTTTATTAACGTGCGGAGAAATCAGCACAGTAAAACGCTCTTTTCTAGTAGGAAGCGGAATAGGCCCACGAATCTGAGCGCCAGTTCTACGTGCTGTTGCTGCAATTTCCTTAGCAGATTGATCAATCAAACGATGATCAAAAGCTTTCAAACGAATACGAATATTTTGATTAGACATAGTCTTTATATCCTACCGATCTTAAATGATCAATTAATGACTTTAGAAACAACACCGGCACCGACTGTTCGACCACCTTCTCTGATCGCAAAGCGTAAGCCTTCTTCCATCGCAATCGGAGCAATCAGGGT
>Ga0233445_1001286_pt1 | contig 19478 bp, 28 predicted proteins | sample SI_124_October20_5_FD_182779 | JGI IMG/M metagenome (GOLD analysis project Ga0233445, IMG submission 182779) | Seawater microbial communities from Saanich Inlet, British Columbia, Canada - SI_124_October2016_100_MG | ecosystem: Environmental > Aquatic > Marine > Inlet | place: Canada: British...
ATGAGATGTTATGCTCCAGTTATTGTTAGAGGTGAAGAAGAAAAAGGTGTTAGATTATGGGCATTTGGCAAAACAGTCTATCAATCACTTCTTAACTATATGCTCGATGAAGATTACGGCGATATTACAGACCCTCTTGAAGGAAGAGATGTAAGAATTAGTTGTCAAAAGAACCCAGGACAACAGTGGGCAACAACAGATGTAAGACCTCGTGGAAAGGACACAACACTATCAGAAGATTCAGCAAAGTCAAAGCAATGGCTTGATAATATTCCTGATGTTAATGATATTTTTGAACTTAAATCTTACGAAGAGCTTGAAGGTATTATTAACGAGTGGCTTAATGGTGATGACGACGATTCAGCTAAACAAGAAACTGTTAGAGGCGGATCTCAAAAAGACGAAAACTCTCCTGACGCAATCAATGGTAAATATAAAAGCCTAGATGATGCATTCGCTGATTTAGACTCACTGTAATATATTATTAATTACTAACATTAAAGCCAGCCTTTCGCTGGTTTTTTTGTATAAATTGAAAGCATATATTATAATAAAAGTATAAATCTTAAAAAGGAAATAAAATGGCAAAAGCTAAAAAAGTCAAAAAAGAAGATAAGCAAGAAGAAGTCCAGTTAAACGACTTTACAGCAGATCTTATTAAGTCTCTCAACAAAGAAAGAGGAACAAGAGTCGCTTATAATCTAAGCACAGATGAGTCACCAACTCACGTAAGTAGATGGATAAGCACGGGGTCTAAGCAATTAGATTATATAATTTCGAATAGGAGAAATGGTGGTTTACCTGAGGGTCGTATTGTTGAAATCTTTGGACCACCTTCTATTGGAAAGTCTCATATTGCTACACAGATTGCTAAGTCAACGCAAGAAATGGGCGGAATCGTAGTCTATATTGACACAGAGAATGCAACATCTGTAGAAAATCTTAAAATGCTGGGTGTTGATATAACAAAGAGATTTGTATATGTTGATACACATTGCACAGAAGAAGTATTATCCATTGCTGAAAGTACTATTATTAAAGCAAAAGCTATGGATAAAGATGTTCCTGTGACTATTATTTGGGACTCAGTAGCTGCTACTTCGCCTAAAGCAGAGCTAACAGGTGACTATGATAAAGAGAGCATTGGACTTCAAGCACGAGCTATCTCTAAAGGTATGCGTAAAATTACAGGCGTAATAGCGAATGAAAAAGTTTTGATGGTCTGCTTAAATCAGATTCGCATAAAGATAGGCTGTGTTCACCCAGATACTATTGTCAATGTCAGAAAAAAGCAAGTTTTACAAACCTAGTTTAGACACTTAAGATATACATAGTAATATACAGGAGGTAACATGAGTCAAAAAAGAATAAAATATACATGTAAAGTTTGTAATATTACTAGAGAAGCTCAAAGTCCAAGAGGAATTTGTATGTCTTGTGAAAGAGAAAGTTTGCCGGAAAAAAAGTGTTTATATTGTGAAAAGTTTATACCTAAGAAACTTTCGTATAAAAAAAATAAATTTTGCAATGTAAAATGTGACAACAGTTACAGAAAAGGAAAACCTCTCACAGGAAAAGCTAGAAACAATCGTATTGGCAAGAAGCACTCTAATTCGACAAAAACAAAAATTGCCCTAGGAAATTCTAAGCCTTGCACACAAGAAAAAGCAAAAAAAATTAGTGATGTTAATAAATACAAAGCAACAAAAGAACAATTAGATAAACTTCAAGAATTATGGAGTAAAAAATATGTTGTAGATAAAGAAATAAGAGAAATAGTTGGAATTGGGCCAAGGTCTTATACGAGAATTAAAGAAGAAATTTGTAAAGTTGAAACAATTAAATTTCTACCTTCAGACTTAAGAATGATAGAAACAGAAAAAATCATTGATTTAGCTTCTCAAAGAATTCATTTTAAGGATATTGCAAACATAATAGGCAGAGGTTTCAAACAAACTGAAAACATTTTAAATAAATTAAATATTGAATATGTTAGAATAAGACCAGTAATTTCATCAACTGGGAAAGAGCCTAAAACTGAAGCATTTGTAAGAAAATTGCTTGATAAAATTAATATCCAATACGAACAATGGTCACGCTTAGAGATTAATTCTAAATGGGAATTTGATTTTATGATAAAAAATTCAAATATTCTCTTAGAAGTGCAAGGAGATTATTGGCATTGCAATCCTAGAGTGTATAAAGACGGTCCGATAAATGAATGGCAAAAATATTCAAGAAGACGTGACTATATGAAAAGGAAATATGCCAAAAATAAAAACTATAAATTAATATACGTTTGGGAAAAAGACATAAACGAAAACAATGAAGAATTTTTCAATAAATTAGGAGAACAAATTAAAAATGCAACTAACATTACGTAATCTATTTTTAGAAATGGGATATGATTTTAACAATATGCCGCTTAATGTTCCAATTGGAGTAAACGGGTGGGAAATAGAGTCATATGACTTTAATAAAAAACAAAATTGCTGGAAAGATATTAAACATATTGTAAGAAAAGAATCAACTAAAACATATGAACTAATTAATATAGAAACTAACGAAGTAATAGTTCAAACATCACCTTTGCATAAGTTTTGGGTAAAGCTCAATCAAACATGCGATTTTGCTTGGATTGAAGCTATAGAATTAACTAATTTTGATAGTTTTGTAGCTAAAAGTCAAGATAAGGAAATCATTTGTAGGGTTGCGCTTAATGAAGATACTATGGAAATAGCTGATATTGAAGTAGAGGATACACACAGTTATTATTCAAATGGTATACTTTCTCACAATACTATGTATGGTGATCCTACGTGTGTAGACTTAGATACAGAAATAGAAGTCGAGTTTGATGAAAGCTCTATGTTTAATAAAAAATACTTTAATAAAAATTTTAAATAAAAAGGAAGAATATGAAAATTAAAACAACGTTAAGAAACCTCGCAAGTCAGCTAAATATTGATGACTTTGAAACGCCATGTGAGTACGACCTATCAGATTTAGGTATTAAAATTAATACACCAAATGGGTATAAAGACATGACAAATTTTGTTGTTAAAAATGCTGTCGACACACATTATATGCTACCATCAGGACTTAAAACAACATCAGTGCATAAGACGCTTGTTAACAATGAGTGGATTAAGTCAAAAGACAGAAAAGATGCAATCAAAGTTGAACAACGAATGCAAGTTGTTGACGTTTCTGTTCCTGATGTCGAATGTTATCTTGCAGGTAATGAAGTTAATCACAATACAACTCCGGGTGGTGAAATGATTGCCTCCCTTGTAAGAGTCTAAAATGCAAATTCATCCCGTGAATTGCGAGAACGCCCTTAGAGCCTATAACACTACAACGTGGCAAGTAATTGCGAGCGTGAATGTTCAAAAAGATATAGGATTGGGTAATTCGCAGCCAAGTCTCCTGGTGACAGGTTAAAGGTTCAGAGACTAGTATGACTAATCTTTTTATTGAAATTATGTATGACTTTGCCGTTGCATAATATATAGTATAAAAAGGAGAAAGTACCTATGAGCGCGGGACAAAAGTTTAAATGTGAAATATGTGGCAAAGAATTTAAAGCAATAACAAATTCTCATCTAAGGCGTCATGAAATAACAACTGAAGAATATAAAATGAAATATCCTAATGCAATTCTTGGAAACTTTGATAGATTTAACGCTTGGCGTCATTCAAATGAAAACAAAGAGAATTGTCGAAAGATGACAGAAAAAGTATACGCTTCAGAAGAGATTAAGACTAAAAGGAAAAATAGAGTTAAAAAAGCAACCAGTACTAAAGAATACAAAAAAAGACAATCTGAATTAATGACTAAAATTTATAAAAAAAATCCTGAAGAATATGTGAACGCTAGAAAGCGACAACCTACAAACTGGATGAAAAAGTCAAATTATGAAAGATGGACTATTCTATTTGGTAAAGAAGTTGCAGATAGAAAAATGGAAAGCTGGATTAAAAAAAATAAGCTTCCAAATAGCTCTAAAGATACTAAGCCTGAAAGATTGTTTGCTTTAATACTTGACATGAACAATATTGAGTATGAAAAACAAAAACCTGTTAAAAGATATAAGTGCGATTTTTACATCCCAGCGTATAATTTAATTGTTGAGATTGATGGTGATTATTGGCATGCTAATCCTAAAAAGTATAAAGCAAATGACATTATTGGTCCGTCAAAGAAAACAGCAAAAAAAATATGGGAATATGATAAAACAAAAACACAAGATATTTTGAATGAAGGTTATAGTGTTTTAAGATATTGGTCAAGTGATTTAAAAAATATTTCACATAAAAAGATTTTTGAAGATATAGTCCATACCTCTATGAAAGTAGAGGAGTAATATGATGTCAATACCCTTTCACAGTTCTGTAAGGATAAAGCTCGGCGCCGGTTCGCAAATTGTGAATAAAGATAAAGAGCCGATTGGTATAAACGTTTCAGCTAAAACCATAAAAAATAAAGTCTCAGCGCCTTTTAGAACTTGCAATTTTGAAATACACTTTGGTAAAGGAATCAGAGAGCACGAGCAAATGTTTGACCTGTTAAGAAAACATGGTTCAGAAGAAATTGATGGTTATACTATTGAAATCGGAGGAAATGGAGCATGGAAACATTTAGAAGTTTACAATAATGATGGAGAACAAATTATTGAAAAGAAGTTTTACAAAGCAGACTTTCGTGAAATTATCAATCATCCAGAATACAGTCAATATGTTGAAATGCTCTTAGAGAAAGCAATGATTAGAAAGAATCAGTCAGAAGATCCTGCTATTAATCCTGAGAGTTATTCAGAAGTGCAAGAAGTTGCAAGACAAGTAATGGATACACATAAAGATGCATTTGAGATGTTGAAGTAGATGAATGAAAAGCCAATTATCTACATAGACGGGTTGAATGTTTTTATGCGGCATTTTGCTGCTAATCCTTCTAAGAGTTTAAATGGTCAGCTTTGTGGTGGGATAATTGGTTTTTTAGGGAACATAGATCATTTAGCAAGGAAGTTTAAGCCTGAGAAAATAGTTGTAGCTTGGGAAGGGGGAGGTTCGTTAAGAAGAAGAGCTATTGACAAGAACTATAAAAATGGTAGACGTCCTGTGCGGTTAAATAGAAGTCATTACTATAAAGATATACCTGACACAGAAGAAAACAGGAACTATCAATTAAAAACATTGGTAGAGATTTTATATAAGACGCCAGTAACGCAAATTTATGTAAATGATTGTGAAGCTGACGATGTAATTTCATATCTTGTAAAAACAAAGAAACAAAATATAAACAAAATAATAGTAACGTCTGACAAGGATTATTATCAGCTTTTAGATGAAAACACGAAAATTTGGTCACCTAACAAGAAACAATTGATTGATGAAAAATATGTAATAGAAAAATGGAACATATCTGCGCAGAATTTTTGTTTAGCTAGATGTTTTATTGGAGATCCAAGTGATGGATTAAAAGGTGCTAAAGGAGCTGGATTTAAAAGTATGGCGAAGAGATTTCCTGTTTTGTCTCTGTATGAAGACGTGACAATTGATGATATTATTAATGAGTCGCAAAATAAAGTAAATTCTGGTTGTAAAATAAAGCTCTTTGATAATATAATATTAAGTGAATCCAATATAAGAAAAAACTGGAAATTAATGTATTTGGATTCAATGATGTTGAGCGCTGACCAGATTAAAAAAATAAATTACCAGCTAGACAACAAAGAAGATAAAATAAACAAAATGGATCTTTACAGAGTTATGAACAGAGAAGGCCTCAATACCTTTGATATTCATTCATTTTTCATATCAATTAAATCATCATTAAGGAACAATATTTAATGAGTCAAAACAGAAACTTTTCTAAATTTGGTAAAGCTTTTCAAGAAAAAGTTTTTCAAAGTATGCTGACAGATATTCAGTGGTCAGCACAAATGATTGAAGTAATGAGACCTGACTACTTTGATCTTAAGTATCTTTCGTTTTTGTGCACAAAGTATTTTGCATATTACGAAAAATATAAGACTTTTCCAACACTTACAATTCTTATTACTATTATCAAAGAAGATTTGTCGAAGTCTAAGGATCATGTTCTTAGAGATCAGATAATTGAATATCTACATCGTATGAAGACGAATCCTGACATAGGCGATTTGCAGTATGTTAAAGATAAATCATTAGAGTTTTGTAAAAGACAAGCTTTCAAGGACGCATTAGAACAAAGTGTAGAGTTAATACAGACTGAAAAGTATGAATCTGTTCTTAACATAATGAAAGAAGCTATTTCAGTTGGTATGCCAAATACTGCAGGTCACAATTTCTTCGATGATATCGAGGCTAGATTTGTCCAGATAAACAGGCAGGTTTGTCCAACAGGACTAGACAAGATTGATTCACAAGATATTCTTAGAGGAGGTTTGGGCCGAGGTGAGTTGGGTGTTATAGCAGCAAATACAGGTGTAGGTAAATCTCACTTCTTAGTTGCAATGGGATGTTCTGCTATGAGAGCAGGTAAAAATGTAATACATTATACATTCGAATTATCAGAACATGACACAGGTAAGCGATACGACTCAAATCTATGTGATATACCTAGCAATGAAATTATAGATAGAAAATCAGAGGTTGTCGACAAATATAGCAAAATGGAGCTTGGAAAGCTTATTATTAAAGAATACCCGACAGGGTCAGCCTCTGTTATGACTTTAAGAAATCATATTGAAAAGCTAACGTTAAAAGGTTTCAAACCAAGTCTTGTAACAGTTGATTATGCTGATGTAATGAAATCTTCTAAGGCGTATGATTCTTTAAGACACGAGTTAAAGTTAATATATACAGAATTAAGGAATCTTGCTGTTGAACTACAAATACCAATTTGGACAGCATCACAGGCTAACAAGGATTCTTCGAAAGCTGACGTTGTAGGTCTTGAGAATTTAGGTGAATCATATGCTAAAGCGCAAGTTGCTGACGTAGTGTTGTCAATAAGTAGAAAGCCTATGGAAAAGTCAACAGGAAGCGGGAGAATTTTTGTAGCAAAGAATCGAGCTGGTCGTGATGGGCTATTATTCCCTATAAACATAGACACAGCAAAATCAAAGTTTGAAATATTAGATGATACTGAAATGTCGCTCAATGAAGTAGTGACGCAAGATAACAATTCAATGAAAGAAAAGCTTAGAGAAAAGTGGAAAGAAGTTAATAAAAAAGATGATTAAGATTTACTGTAATGAAAAATTAGATGAAGTGTTAGATGACAATGATGTTGAAGATTATGTTCCTGCTTATGGCGGCGAAAGTGCGGGATTAGACCTTTACAACTCAGGAGAAAATATTTCTGTGATGCCTTCATCTTCTGATTCTAAAGGTGTAATGATAAGCACAGGTCTTCATGTTTTTACACCAAAAGGGTACGTTTCTCTAATAAAAGAGAGAGGATCTATTACAAAGACACCGTTAAAGTATAGAGCTGGAGTAGTTGATGAAGGTTATACAGGAGAAATATTTGTTAATCTTGTAAACATTAGTAATGAAGAGTATATTATAAAAAAAGGTCAGAAACTTCCTGTTCAAATTATTGTAGTTAAATGTGATAACCAATATTCTGAAATAGATGAAGATGAATACTTAAATCTATCCCAACTTTCACAAAGAAAGAGCGGGAAAGTAGGAAGTTCAGATTAGAATAAGGGTTAAAATATGAAAAAAGAATGCTGTGGCATTACTATTGATACAGGTTATGATGACAACTTAACAGACTTTTCGAAGAAATTGCTTGAAGATTATTATATGCAAGATCACGAAGAGTCACCGCAAGAAAGTTTTGCAAGGGCGGCGGTTGCATTTTCTTATAATAAGTCAAAATCAGAATACGACTTATCACTTGCGCAAAGAATTTATGAATACGTAGCCAAAGGTTGGTTTATGTTTTCATCGCCTATCTTGTCAAATGCCCCAATGCCTGGCGGATCTGAGTTAGGTTTACCTATCTCGTGTTTCTTGAGTTATGTAGATGATTCTCTTGAAGGTCTTGTTAGTCATTCAAATGAGTTAAGGTGGATGTCTGTAAAAGGTGGCGGAGTTGGCGGTCATTGGAGTAATATTAGGTCTAACAGCTCTATTTCTCCCGGTCCGATACCTTTCTTGAAAACTGCAGACAGTGATATGACAGCTTATAGACAAGGAAAGACTCGTAAAGGAAGCTACGCAGCTTATATGGATGTTTCACATCCTGATATAATTGAATTCTTAAGTATACGATTACCAACGGGCGGCGATGCTAATAGAAAATGCTTTAACTTAAATAATGCAGTTAACATTAAAGAAGATTTTATGAAATGTGTTGTAGAAGGAAAGGAATGGAATTTAATTGATCCTCACGACAAAACTATTAGAGATACTGTTGACGCAAGAGAACTATGGCAAAGAATCATTAAAGTTAGATTTAGAACAGGTGAACCTTATATTTGTTTTATTGATGAGGCCAACAAACATTTACCAGAATTTCAAAAAGATCTAGGATTAAAGATTCATGGTTCAAATTTATGTAACGAAATTTTTCTTTCAACTTCTTCTAAAAGAAGTGCAGTTTGTTGTTTAAGTTCATTAAATATTGAAAAATACGATGACTGGGAAAATACATCTATTGTTGAAGACCTGATAGAGTATTTAGATAATGTATTGCAATTCTTTATTGACAATGCGCCAGATCATTTAAACAAAGCAAAATACTCTGCTGAAAGAGAAAGATCATTAGGATTAGGTGCAATGGGATTTCACGCATACCTCCAACAGAAAAACATCCCGTTTGAATCTGGTATTGCAAAAGCTGCAAACATAAATATATTTACAAGTATAAAAGAAAGAGCAAAACAGAAGACAATAGAGTTAGCCAGGATAAAAGGCGAGTGTCCAGATGGATTAGGATGGGGTGTAAGAAACTCTCATCTTTTGGCGCTTGCGCCAAACGCAAACTCTTCAATTATCGCGGGAACATCTCCTTCTATTGAACCTTGGAAATCAAATGCTTATACACATAGAACAAGAGTAGGTTCGTACCTTGTAAAAAATCCATACTTAGAAAAAGTAATTAAACAATATGCAGAGGAAATAAGGACAAAAGACAAAGAATCTTGGTTGAAAGATCAGTGGACATCAATTATATTAACTGAAGGGTCTGTTCAGCATTTAGATTGGATGTCTGATTGGCATAAAAAAGTATTTAAGACAGCATTTGAGTTAGATCAACGTTGGATTGTTGATCACGCAGGAGATCGACAGGAATTTATATGTCAAGGGCAAAGTGTTAATTTGTTTTTTCCAGCTGGTACTGACAAAGCTTATGTAAATGAAGTTCATATCAGAGCTTGGAAGAAAAAGCTTAAAGGTTTGTATTACTTACGTACAAACTCAGGTGTATCAGCAGAAAAAGTTTCTCAAGTAGTAAAACAAGACAAACTTAAAGATTTTGACGATGATGATTGTTTAAGCTGTCAAGGTTGATGAGGATCTAAATATTCTTCTTTTGTCATCTCAATTTTAAACGGTGATTTTAAAATTTTATGACCTACAAATATTAGACCTCTAGCTTCACAAAGTTCTTCAATTTTAGTTAAATTAGTTACACTGTCTTCCCATATTACTACTTTTTTTATCGAAGGATTATTATCTAATACTTTTGATATCTGATTGACTTTAAACATAGCAGTATCTCGATTGTCAGGTTGTAAGAAATATTTATCACTATCGAATGTTAATCCAACATTATCCATCATTTCTTTTATATGATGATATAAAACTTGTTCTCTACCAGTGCAAAACATGTTGTAAACATTATCTTGGGCTTGTGATTTTTTTGCTGAGTCCAGGACTTCTTTTTTCCAAAGGCCAGATTCTATTACCGGGTTTTTATCCATAAATGGGGGTCCTAAACTTTGCGGGCTAACATCCCAATCTTCAGTTAAACCATCAGCTTTTTCTGCCGGATTATCTTGATCCCACTGCAAGTAAACATTGTAATCTTTGTACCACCATTTTGGAGGTAGCGGACTTCTAAATAAAGTGTCATCAAAGTCATACATATGAAGCTCAGAATATTCTCTTAGACTCTCGTTTAAAAATTTTTTCCAGTTTTCTAAAAGAATTTTAAATTCTTTTCTTTTCATAATTTAATACCTTTTGTAAAATATTTATTTATAATTATAATATAAAGGAAACAAGTATGTCTTACAATGAATTTAAAATATATACAAAAAACTATTTAAGGCTAATTGAAAGTAGTTTAATGCCAGATACAGCTGCAGTTGTCATTATTAGAAATAATAAAGCATTAATTCTACAAAGAGGACATACAGCTCCATGGATGCCAGGTAAATGGAACTTGCCAGGAGGAAGTATCGATCAAGGTGAATCACCAATTAAAGCAGCAAAAAGAGAAGCCTTAGAAGAAACTTCAATTGACTTAGAAGCTCATAATTTAGATACTATATCAGTAGATGATGGTGGTGGTTGGGTTTTAGAAACATTTATGACTAAATTACACTCTAGTTTAGATCAACTACCTGACCCGTCATACTTTAGTTATGAGAAAAATCAAGAAGAAAGAAAAGAACTACTGCCAGTAAGTAAAGAGCTGGGTTTTCCAGAGTCTATAGACTATAGCTGGATTAGCATTGATGAATTAGATAAGTACGAATTTGTACCGATGGTTAAAGAAAACATAAGAAAGGCTTTAGAAAAATAAATGTCGCTTTTAAAATATAGTAAAACATATAAGCCGTTTAAATACGCATGGGCAATGGAAATTGCAGAATCACATGAAAAAATTCATTGGGGTAGCTGGGAAGCTAAGCTTCAAGAAGACGTTAATCAGTGGAAAGGCGATAAAGTATCTAAAGAAGAAAAGAATCATATTACGCAAATTTTAAGATTATTCACACAGAGTGACGTTCAAGTAGGCGCCAACTATTGTGATCTGTTTATACCTAAGTTTAAAAATAATGAAATTAGGAGTATGCTATTAAGCTTTGCAAATCGTGAAGGCACACATCAACGTAGCTATGCTCTACTTAATGATACACTAGGTTTGCCCGAAGAAGAATATAGAGCTTTTTTAGAGTATAAACAAATGAGTGACAAAATTGAGTTCATGCAAAAAAATGACGTTTCAACTAGAAAAGGACTAGGGTTAGCTTTGGCACAATCTTCATGCAACGAAGGTATGAGTCTCTTTTCAGCTTTTGTTATGCTTTTAAACTATCAACGTTTCGGCAAGATGAAAGGAATGTGCGAAATTGTTGAGTGGAGCATTAGAGACGAAACAATGCATGTCCAAGGAATGACACAACTGTTTAGAGAATATGTAAAGGAACATCCAAGAGTTGTTAATGACGATTTTAAAAAAGCTATCTATAAAATGTATAGAACTGCTGTTAAGTTAGAAGATAAAGTTATTGACCTGGCATATGAAATGGGTAAAATTGAGGGTCTAGAAAAAGAAGAAGTAAAGAAATATATCAGATATCTTGCTGACAGACGTTTAATCCAGTTAGGACTTAAACCTAACTTTAAGATTAAGACTAATCCGCTAGAGTGGATCGATTGGATTGTTAATGGAGATAGTTTTAAAAACTTCTTCGAAGGAACAGTCACAGATTATAATGCTGATGGTATGAGTGGTGATAATTGGGGATGGGAATTATTAGGTTAAAAGAAAGAAAATTATGAAAAAAGAAATATTATTTTTTAGCGCACCTTGGTGTGGCCCTTGTAAACAAATGAAAAACATGCTTGATGAAAGCGTCAAAAAAGAATTAAATATTAAGTATATTGATATATCAAAAGATGTGGACTTGGCTACGCAACACAAAATAATGAATGTTCCTACATTTGTTGTTATAGAAGACGGCGTAGAAAAGTCTAGAAAAATAGGCTCAACAACAATTGATGGGCTTAGAGTCCTGTAAAATATTATAATATAACATATAATAAAAATATTCAAATAAGGAAGTATTTAATGGTTAACTTTATAACAGACGTGTCTCCGCTAATAAAAGAACTAGAGCTGCATCATGACCCAGTCATTATTACTGTAAATGAGTTTAATGAAGAGACAGCAAATGAGTTTAGTACGTTAATGAGTGCAGCACAAAACACAGGACAAAAAATAGTCCCAGTAGTTATTGATTCTTTTGGAGGTCAAGCTTATTCGCTTTTGTCAATGATATCTTCGATTAAGTCTTCAAGGGTTCCTGTAGCAACTATAGTTAAAGGAAAGGCGATGTCCTGCGGCGCGTTATTGGCTTCGTTTGGAGAAGACGGTCTAAGATTTATGGATAGAGATGCAACAATGATGATTCATGACGTTTCGTCAATGGCTTTTGGCAAAGTTGAAGAGCTTAAATCAGATGCACGCGAAGCTGAAAGGCTTAATAAGAAAGTTTATACGATGATGGCAAGAAACTGCGGAAAATCTGATGATTACTTTATAAACTTAATACATGACAAGGGTCATGCTGATTGGTATCTTGACGCTGAAGATGCTAAAGAGCATAATATTGCGCAACACTTAAGAGTTCCTTCTTTGAAGGCAACTGTTACACTAAATATTGAGTTAGATTAATATGTACATTATCAAGAGAGGATTAACTTAATGGAACAGTTTTCAACACTAAACAAAAACAAAGAATATGTAATATCGTTACAGCAAGAAGTAGGCGTTAAAGCGGATGGTGTATACGGTCCTAACACACATAGGGCAGTTAGACAATACTACGGCATGCCTATTATGATGCATATGGGTAAAGTAGTTCCTATTGATTCTCCTTTGGAGATTGATTGGTCAGCACCTCTATATGAGCTTGATGATGGAACAAAAAACTGGTATAAAAGAAAATCAGACCCATCAACAATATGCGTTCACTGGGGAGGATTAAACACTAGACACTGCTATAACGTATTTAATCTTGCTAGAGGTAGACACGTTTCGTCTCACTTCTTAATTGGGCGAAATCATAAGACAGGTGAGTATGAAATCTTACAGTGTTTAGATACAGGACTAGCTGCGTATCATGCTGGAAAGTTTAATAAATATTCTATTGGAATTGATATTTGTATGCATCCAGATGACAAGTATTGGGAAAAAACTAAAGGTTGGTACCCAGATGCTGAACTTCAAGTATGCAAAATACCTGATAGGAGAGTTAGAGGTCGTAAACTAGTTATGATTGGTGATGATTTTGCGGATGTGTGTAGAGAGTTTTTGCAGTCGTTAAGAGAAGCTACGAGCCTAGATGATAAACCAGTATGTGAAAGTTTAGATGTAATGTCTGTAAAGGAAGCGTCTAAATATAGTATTGTAGGACATCACAACATTTCAGCAAAGAAATGGGATGTTATACCTTGGGCAGAAAAACTTTATTATGATCTAGATGGTGACATTGTTTAATAAAGTTCAATATAAGTGTAAAATTATGATTTTTGTCATATAATCTTTATAACAAAGAAAGGATTTATATGACAAATACACATTATCTTTATAACGATAATATAGGAAAAGTAGAACTAGTTCAAAGTATGGGAGAAGATATAACTGTTGTAAACTCAGCAAGAGTGTCTTTTGGTGTACAAAAAGACTTGTTAGATGAAAAAGATAAGAAACTAATAAATTATCTTATTAAACATAAACATACTTCAACTTTAGAACACAATGTTGCAACTTTTAGAATTAAGGTGCCTTTGTTTGTTAGATCACAACATCATAGACATAGAACTTGGTCTTATAATGAAGTAAGTAGACGATACACAGATGCAGATCTGCAGTTTTATATCCCTACAAGTTACAGAACACAACATAATTCAAATAGACAAGCTTCTAATTCTAATGATTTTATTAACCCTCAAATGGATGTATATAATATTGAATTAGAAAGTAGACTGTGCAATGAAGCAGTATCACATCATATTGACAACTCACTATTACTCTTTGAAGATATGATTAAAAAAGGTGTAGCAAGAGAGCAAGCAAGAATGATTCTCCCCCAGAATCTATACACAGAGTACTACGCTACAGCTAATCTAAATAACATATTAAAGTTTATTGAGTTAAGAACGCATGAAGGTGCGCAATGGGAAATACAGCAGCTAGCTAATTTAATGTTAAATATAGTAGAAGAAGTTTGGCCTGTGACTGTTTCTGCATATCGTTCTAAAAACTAGTTGTATTACCAGATAATTATTACATCTAACAGGAGTTAATCAATGAAAAAGAATATATTACGAGAACGGCATAAAGATTTAGTCAATATGTTAGTAAGATGTAGAATTACTATAGAAGAAAGAGAAAATCCAACTGTGCTTGATATAATGACTGATATGCGAGCATTAAACGGTGTAGTAACTGTCAGACAAACAAGACCGCTTTCAGAGGTAATATCTACAGACAAGCATAGAATAATTGAGCTAAATGTCTCTTATATACCGAAATTTGTTGAAACTAAAGGAAACATATTCCTTGAAGTTGCAAAATCACTAAAAAAAGTTGAAGGTGTTAAAATTGTTAAAATTATGGAACACGACAACGATATAATCAATGGAAAATTACAAAATAAACCACTTATTTTTTAAAGGAAAAAAATGAAGTTACACGATAATTCAATTGCACATATTGCTAAAATAATTCAAATGGCTATTTTATCAGGTACAGATATTGTAGATCACTTGAGAATGGTAAGATTTAACTCTAATGAAGATGAGTTTCTTATTATTGATGAAGAATATGAAGAGATATTTAATTCTTCGATTGACAAAATGATGAAAAACATACCTGAAACAGAAGACAATATTGAGAATGAAAAACAAGACTGATAAGCTTGAAAGTATATTCACTAAACGTGAATCTTTTATGAATCTTATAAAACTAAAATACCCTTCGGCATATAATAATTGGCCTGTTGATATTTCTGATAAAGCTAGTCAAGTTATATTAAGAGAAACAGCGCTTAAAGGCGTTGAGGAGATGTTTGAAGCGCTTGGTCATCTTAAAAACTGGAAGCCGCATAGAGACACAGATCTTCCTGAGATTAATAGGGAAGAGTTTCTAGAAGAGATAGTTGATGCATTTAATTATTTCTTTTCATTAATCATCTTGATGGGCGTTGATGTTGATGAATTTTATTGTGCGTTTAACAAAAAAGATGAGATAATAAGAGATAGAATTAGTAAAAATTACTAGATTTATATTGTGTGTAAATATACACAATATATTTTATAATAAATGGTAAATAACAAGGAGAAAAAATTTGCCAATTAATAATAACTTAGAACCTGTATTGTTGCCTATGGATCTTAAATTTGGACAAGATCCTGTAACTAATTACATTAATAACTTAGAGTCACTCAACATTGAAGTTGTAGATGCGCCTACGCAAGAACAAGCACAAAAAATTGCTTGGAATATGACTAAGGCAACTTGGGCAGATTCACCTAGCGAAACTAGATTTGAGAATGCTTCTTTCAAAGAAGCTTCAAGTAATTTGCAAGATGTTTTAAACTTTAGAGCGTTACCTACACCTATGGAGTGTTTAGGTTTTACATTTAAGATAAGTGGTATTGATACACAGACTGTTACACATCTTATTCGACATAGAGCTGGATCATTTGCTGCACAATGCACAGGCGACAGAGACCTTCGAAATGACAACATTTTAGTTCCTGAATCTGTTGAAAATTCAGACTTCCACAAGCGTTTTGTTGAAGTAGCTGCAGCAGCAAAGCAACTCTATTCAGATATGGTTGATTCACGTGTAGTTTCTTTAATGGACGCTAGAGTTATTCTTCCTAAGTCTCTTGAAACATTTTATATTGCTAGGTTTAATCTTAAAGATTTGATTGGATTTATTAAACAGCGTCAAGATATGCAAATCCAGCCTGAAGTGGATAATATTATGGCTACACGTATTGCGAGATTAGTTGTTGAAAGAATTCCCGAGGTTGCTTCCTGTTTAGACTTTAACAAACCTGATATGCATTATGTGAGAACTTTTAGAGTTGAACAACCTGATGGCACATTTACGTCCAAAGGAACAAATCTTTATCATCCTGAGACTAAGAACGATTTGTTTGAATTTAACGAAAACGATTCGATCTATCAATGTCGTCGTGAAGAGATTAACGGGAATAAATCTGGTGAGGAAAAGATATTTACAAGAATGTGGAATGAAGACGTTGAATTTATCAATTCAGTAAAAGATCAAATTTAAAGTAGAATTTTAGTTTTAAAACGATTAAAGAAAGAATGTTATTATGGAAAAGATTATTGAGAAGAAGATTTATTTAGCTAGCGGTTGGTTTAATGATGTGCAAGAGAAAGAATTGACGCATCTAGAAAATATTTTTTATGAAAGAAAAGATTATTTTAAGTTAGCTTCGCCAAGAAGGATTTTTATTTGTCCACCTAACGCCTCAAAAGAGGTTCAAGATGCTACGTTTAAAGGGAATTTACATCATATTAAAACAGCAGATTTTTTACTTGTTAATACACGTGACAAGGATATCGGGACTATTTGGGAAACTGGTTATGCATATGCATTTGATAAGCCTATTATTTATTTTTGTGCAGGCTTGCCTAAAGGCGCTAAGTTTAATCTAATGTTAGCAAGAAGTGGTATCAAAGTTTGCACTTCTTATAATGAATTAGAAGATTATCTTGATAGAGTCATTGAAAAAGGTGAACTTATAGAAGAGCCATACACAGATGCAATCGAATGACACAGAAAAATTTTGGTCATTTAAAGATACAAAAACGCATAAAAGTGTTACATATATAAGTAATGTTAACGTAGTAAGGACTTTTTTGTTTAACAGAAGCTTTCTTGTTAGAATAAAGCTGGAAAAAGAAACAAAATACGTTATACCATACAAATACACATCAGTAAAATGGCCTAATGGTTTCTATACGGGCATAAGTGATAATTTATTAGTAATGTTTACTGATGACGAAATAAAGGATGTAGTGAACTAAAATGAATTTAAAATATGAAAAAATATTTAAAAACTGGTCTTTTCATAATATTATTGCTCATCCTTTAATGCAATTCTTACAGTGGGCAGGAAAGAATGATTTGGCAAACAAAGTTCACGATTCTACTTTGCCTGAGAGCGTTGAAGAAGAACCACCTGCAGCTAATACAGAATTAGATGATCCTGAAGCTTATAGAATTTTAAAAGATTGAGTAATAAGGCTGAAAATAATATTGGTTTAAACATTAACGTTGGCCATGTTATAAACTACAATTTTTTATATTCAAATGAAGAAGAAAAAATAGGATTAGTTATAGACATAAAAAAAGATAGAAACTTTTATGCTATGATTTACGTTCTATCAAACAATGAAATAGATGTTATACCTTATAATATAATAACGTATAAAGTAATTTGAAAATGTTTTTTAAGATAAACAACAGTTTTTTCTTGGATGAAGAAGATATTGGTAATCTTGTATGTGTAAAAATTCATCAACATTACTATAATTCAATAGATATATATGATAATTGTTTAGTGATTGACGCCATTTATACAGATAGCAATATTAGGCCGAGTCAAATAGTATTTTTAAAAGAATCCGGTTTTATATTGAAACTTAATATGAATTATAATTCAAGTATAGAAGTTAAAAATTTATCTAGTATAAAAGAATTGAAAAGCAAAAATGATAAAAATAGGTTCTTTGATAAATATGAAAGACATTACAACAGACAAAGAAATCAATAATGTCATTGTCTTGAATAAAAAAAAGACGTATTCTAATGCGATTAGAGACTATTATGTTTATGAATTGTTATATGACAACGTAGTTTATAAAAACGTTGATATGACGAAGTATAAGGTGATATAAAAATGGAAAAGTATAGTTCATATAAGAGTGGTTTAAAAATAGGTGACTACGTTCATTACGAATACAATTGTATTTTTACAGCTTTTGTTGAGAGAAGTTTGATTTTAGATAGAAAACATCTTTTTACAAAAGAGACTAGATGGGGAGAACGAAGTTTTTTTGAATATTCTGTATACAACAACGGGAACGTAAAAAAAATAAGAACACAAGATATGAGAATTATAAATTGTGAAAGGACAAGCTAAAATGAGAATTGCAATAACAGGTGAAAAAGGTTTTATCGCTAGCAACTTATCAAATAAAATTAATAAATTTAGTCATGAATTTGTATCATTAGATGAAAGCAAATATTCAGAAGGCTATGAAACTACTGAGAGTGGTGAAGTATGTGTATATAGTAATAGCATTGAAAAATGGTCGCAGCTTCTTTCAGACTTAGATGTTGATGTTATTATACATAATGCTGCTGTTGTAGGAACTGATGTTGTTGCGTTAAACCCGGAGCATGCAATATCAACTAATGTGTTAGGAACTCACATTATAACTGAGGCAGCTAATAATACAAATACAAAGATTGTGTATATAGGGACAACAGTCATATATGATACATATCTTTATCAAGAAAATGAAATCTATGAAAACAGCACGATATATCCTCGAACAAATTATGCTGTTCAAAAGTATTCTGGAGAAATGACTGTTAAGAATAACGCAAAAAGCTGGTTAGTAGTTAGACCGTTATTTGCATACGGTGGTGAAGGAGATATGAACTCTCTTATATCAAAGTCTCTATTCTGTATACATAATAATATAAATAATTTAGATATGTTTTTAAATCCTGGAAAGATAAAGGATTATATGCATGTTGAAGATTTTTGCAGCAGTGTTATGGACTTAATCGTAAATGATATTAGTTATGAAGATTTCAACATTACAGCAGAGAATCCTCATAACACATTAGAAATAGTTAGTCTAATTGAAGAAGTGACTGGTAAAAGTTTAGAGTCAGTTATTAAGTGGCACCCAGAAACAGATTACTTAGGGAACCATAGATTAAGTAACGATAAATTTCTAGACGTTATAGGCAAAAGTAGATCTAGAAGTCTTAAGGAAGGAATAAGACAATCTTGGGAGTCAATAAAAGAAATGGATAAACTTAATAAGTTTAATCCACTTAAACATTTAACAGAAGCAAAAGATAAAAACATCGATTTAAAGATGTTTTTCCCTAAGTGAATTAGACTCAACCTGTAAACTAGTCGCATTGTTAGATACTTACTCTTAAAGGAGTAAGTTATGCCTAGAAAAAGTACACAAGTAACGTTGATATGCACAAATTGTGCTTGCGAATATAAAAAACTTGCATCAAGAGCAGAAAAATCAAAGTTCTGTTCTAAGTTATGTAAAGATAAAAAGTCAATACAATATAAGATTGAAAAATGTGTTAGCTGTCAAGAGGAGTTTAAATCTAAAAGAGGAAAGAAATATTGTTCTAGAGACTGTTATATCAAAGAGCACAAGCATGAAAGAATGGATTTGACTTGTGACTATTGTGGTGACACTTATCAGAAACCTG